>Ga0208975_1000057_pt1 | contig 57836 bp, 83 predicted proteins | sample GreLakmeER78MSRF_FD_187700 | JGI IMG/M metagenome (GOLD analysis project Ga0208975, IMG submission 187700) | Freshwater lentic microbial communities from great Laurentian Lakes, MI, USA - Great Lakes metaG ER78MSRF (SPAdes) | ecosystem: Environmental > Aquatic > Freshwater > Lake | place: Great...
CGACGAATATTAGGTCATGCTAAAAGAGATACCCGTGTTGTATATGTAGCTGGCAATCACGACGAGTTTTTAAGACCTTTTATGCATTATGACATAGGTTTTGGCATGATTGAAGTTGTAAATCAAATAGAACATATAGGTGCAGATGGTAAACACTATCTAGTAGTACACGGAGACCTGTTTGATGGTATCACAAGACTAGCCCCTTGGCTAACAATATTAGGAGATAAAGCATATGATTTCATTCTTAGACTCAATACTAGGATTAATTGGATTCGTCATCGTTGTGGTTTTGGCTACTTTAGCCTTAGCCAGTTTCTTAAACACCGAGTCAAAAAAGCAGTAGATTTTATTTTTAAGTTTGAAAAGAATTTGGCCGACTATTGTAAGAAGCGTGGGTTTGATGGTGTGATCTGCGGACACATACACCACGCTGAGATAAAAACAATAGATGGGATTGTTTATATGAACGACGGCGATTGGGTTGAGTCATGTACAGCACTTGTAGAACATCATGACGGCCGCTGGGAAATTGTTACATGGACCAAACAGAATGACAAAGAAGAAGATACTTATAATAACTGATAACTTACCGGAGCAGATTAATGGCGTGGTTACCACTTACAAGAACATTGAGGCTTGTGCGCTTTTGGATGACTATAGCGTTGTTTACATTACTCCCGGGGACTTCCGCCACTTTGATTGTCCTGGCTACAACGAAGTCAAGATTGCCTATCCGCGGGCGATGGGCAAGAAGATTAAGGAGATATCTCCGGATTATATCCATATCGCCACAGAGGGTCCTCTTGGTCTGTGGGCTAGAGCATATCTTTCATTGGGTGATATTCGCCACAATACCGCTTATCATACTAAGTTTCCTGAAGGGTTGAAAAAGTTATTTGGCATACCAGAATGGATTACTTGGCGCTTTGTTCGTTGGTTCCACAAACATAGCGGAATAGTTTTAACCACAACAGACAGTATGGTTAAAGAATTACAAACACACGGATTCAATGGAGATGTGATTCCTTGGACACGCGGTGTCGACCGTGACATATTTCATCCTGCCTATAGAGTAGAAACAGTCAGTCGATATATATTATGCGTAAGCCGTGTAAGCAAAGAAAAAAACTTAGAAGCGTTTTTTGAAATGGACTATCCTGGTTATCTTAAAGTCATGGTAGGTGATGGTCCTATGTTAGAGACCTACAAGAAGAAATACCTAGATGTTCACTTTACAGGATTTAAAACAGGTAAGGAGTTAGCTCGCTACTATGCTAATGCAGAAGTGTTTGTGTTCCCTAGTCGATGGGAAACATTTGGCATCGTTATGATTGAAGCAATGGCCTGCGGTACACCTGTAGCGGCCTATCCATGTCAAGGCCCAGACGATGTCATTGACCAAGGTATCACTGGATTTATGGACGAAAATCTAGCTACTGCTGTCCATAGATGTTTAGGATTAAACAGGGATCGAGTTTGTGAAGGTAGTCAACGTTGGTCATGGGAAAAGGCCTGGCAGATATTCCGTGATAACCTATTACCTGTAAAATAAGCCAATATCTGTTGACATTATACGTGTTATGGATATATAATAGTTGAATGATTGCAAAATCATCTTTTTAAAAAGGAAATTAAATGAAAAAGTTTTTAGTAATGGCTACATTGTTAGCCGCAGGTCTAGCACAAGCAGGTGGTTATTCATCATTGGAATACTACAATGAAAATAACCGTGCAACCGGTGCAGACAACATCAAGCAAGCAGTAGTAGTTGGCAATAAAGTTGACAACACAGACTACAGTCTTAAAATGGAAAACAGCCAAACAGCATATGGTAATGGTTCTATTTCACAAGGCATAGAAGTTCGTGTAAAACAATCGTTCAGTAATGCTGGTAACATTCGTCCTTACCTTGGTGTTCGCCTAGGAGAAAAAGTAACAAGCGCAACTCACTTTAGTCACTATGCTTTTGATGCTGGAGTTAAAGTTCCACTAGGTGCTGGTTTCACTGGTGATATCGGTGGTCGATATCGCAATGCCTTTAGCAGTGTAAATGCATTTGAAACACGCCGCGCTCATCTTGCTGTTGGTTACGATCTTACTAAACAAGACTTAGTTGCAGTTCGCTGGAGCCGTAGCTGGGGTGATGAAGAAAAAGACGCAGTTCGTCTACAGTACACACGCAGTTTCTAAACTATTAATTTAAAATCGCCCGCAACGATTGAGCGGCGCTGGAACTCGTAACCAGCAATAGGAACTTAGGTTCCTATTTTTACGACTAAACTAAATAATAATAGCAGTTAATTAAAGGTGCATTATGGGTATAGTTGAAGTTATAGTATACGGATTTTTCACAGCATTTGGCTGGTGGGGTGCAAATCACTATGTAATAGAACCTCACTTTCCTCCTCCGATCGAGCGCAAGGAAGAAAAGAAAGAAGATAAAAAATGAAGCCAACAATTGCTTTGTTCTTACACGATCCTAAGTGTTCTGTACAAAGTGGTAATGGTATACTCCGTGCTCTCCACGACCATTACAATTTTAAAATATTTGGAAAAAATAGATTAGAAGCGGTCTTTTTTAATGATGTGGATATGATAGCAATTCCGGGCGGCTTTGGGGACGCTGAATCTTATAAAACCCTATTCCAATACAACGCCAAGCCTGTGCATAATTTTGTAGCACAAGGTGGAAAATATCTAGGCATCTGTATGGGAGCATATTGGGCAGGTAGCTACTATCTTGATATACTAGACAGCGTAGAGGTTGTGCAATATATTACACAACCAAACACCGACACTCGTAGACCACACGCTAAGGATATTGACATAACTTGGAATGGTCAGCCGGAAAGAATGTTCTTCTATGACGGCTGTGCCCTAGTCGGTGATCACAGGAAGTTCGAAACCATAGCAACCTATGCTAACGGTGACAGTATGGCTATAATACAGAACAATATAGGACTAATAGGTTGCCACCCAGAAAGTGAACCGTTTTGGTACGATAGTTATACCTGGATGAAGGGGAAATGGCACCTACATCATCAAGCATTACTGTTAGATTTTGTTGACCAGTTAATGGCGAAGTAATATGAAAATATCTAAATTTGAAGATAACAGTTTAAGATGTTATTAACGCAAACGTGCTAATCTACAAAACTTAAATATAGTTAACCACATCCAACCTATATCAAATTCATACCAGTTCTTAGAGAGGCGGGCACTCGCTGGGTCCAAGTGGTGGTTGTTGTGCAACTCTTCACCGCCAATAACAATACCCCAAGGCACAATATTACGACTACGATCTTTAGTTTCGCCATTTCTATATCCAATCCAATGTCCGACACCGTTTATGACTCCGGCCGCCCAGAACGGTATCCATATCATTTGAATACCCCAAATTAAAATACCCCACCAACCAAATATCAACGTGTTGAGCAAAAAGAGAATGCTAATGCCAAGTCTGGAGTGACGAGTGTATAGGTTGTGCTCAATCCAATCAGCAGGAGTACCAACACCATATGCGTCAACCATATCTTTATCTTTACTTGCGTCATGATATAAACCGGCTCCTTTGAATAGTACTTGCCATATTCCATAGACATGTGGACTATGGGGATCACCTGCTTCGTCACTGTGTCTATGATGCTTACGATGTATAGCAACCCATTGCTTGGTGACCATGCCAGTTGTTAGCCAAAGCCAAAAACGCATGAACTGTTCTAGTATGGGGTGGAATACAATTCCTTTATGTGCCTGTCCTCTATGTAAAAATAAGGTAACACATATGATAGTAATGTGCGTCATTACCAACGTTGCAATTAATTCTAACATTAAGTATTTAACTTATGCTAGTCCGGAGGCAATATTACAGGCTTGTACTACTATTCTAAATAATTGTTCATTGCCTGCACATTCTTGCGCGGCCCTTATATCTCGTATCTCTGTTAATAGATAATCACGTTCTTCTGTGCTGATATTGCCCACCTGGCATTGTTCGGTAATTGCTTGAATTTCTTGTTCTAATGGATGCATTATCTTTCCCTCCATGCTGATATTGCTCACTTGGCATTGTTCGGTAATTGCTTGAATTTTTTGTTCTAATGGATACATTATCTTCCTCTCCATGCCGACTCTGAGGCTTCAATTCTTTGACGAGCGGTCTTCTTACCTATCTCACAGAACATCTTTGAACCCCCCTTGCTCATGCGTAGAACATGTTCATGTAGCCCTTTAAGATTTTCTGCTTGCGGATCTTTGCGCCATTCGGTATATTTAGCTAATTGTTCTGTTATAGGGGACACGGTGTTCCAAGAAGGCTGACCGCAGTCTTGATGCTCTATGGCTATGTCTGCGGCCACTAATTGGTTAAACATTACAGGGTCGTGATCTCTAGGCCAATATTTTTTTATTGTTTCAACTGTTGAACACCCTGATAGTGCAACAATACCTAGAGCAATTAATAATTTTTTCATCTGGGTTAGAACCAAAGGAACACACCCTGTGCTGATAAAAGTAAACCTAACACTGCTACAAAGAAACTACCCCAGAACATGCTCATACTAACTGCAAGTATACTTGCGGATAATACAACAATGCTTAGTTGATATAGTGTGTTAGCATAGCCAATCCAAGGAGTACTTTTCTTAGCATGATCTCGTTCAGCTTCTAACTGACGAGCCTTAGCCATTAGTTCTTTTTTACCTTCTCCGGTTGCTGGATCACTTTCGTATCTATCAATCTTAGCCTTTAGAGCTTCTGCTTTTTTAACTTCTTTGGCAGCAACAGCATCTTCATAACGCATCTCTGTTAGAGTTTGTTTGATAGATTTTGCTTGATAGAATGCCCAAACATTGTTTGAAGAAATAGTATTGTTTAATACTGTACTACTTAATTTGCCACCGTACCAACTATTAACAGCCAGGATCAACGCAAATATACTGATTACCATACCTGCTTTGTCTTTAATCTTTGCTTCACGTTCGCTACGTGAGCCAACCGGAGGCTTAGGTGCGTCCGGGTCTTTTGGTTGTTTGTTTACTAAATTTAATATTGAATCAATTAATGCCATGGTTAATAACCTCCACTATTATTATTTAATCGTTGACACCTGGTTAAATATATGCTAATATAATAGAAGCTGGCCATAGTTAAATGGATATAACACAGACCTTCTAAGTCTGATTTCCAAGTTCGATTCTTGGTGGCCGGACCATGATAATAAAAACATGTCAAGAAAATTAACAATAATATTAAGAACATGCGGTAAGGTATTTTCTCAACACGGTGGAAGATACGTTAACAAAAGCAAACCAGAGATTATTAACGTATGTGTCAGTAGCCTTGTGAACAGCATCAATCTAGTAAAAGATCACGAGGTTGAGTTAATAGTTTTGGATGATCACAGTGACCCCTCCTGCGTAGCAGATATAAAAACAATAATAGGGCACTGTGACGTTCGAACAGAATTCATTAACAGTGACGTAACCGGCAATGCTCCTACTATGGGCAAAGTCTTTGAATTAGTAGAACGAAACTCTACTGATCTTTGGTATCATGTAGAAGATGATTATCTACACAAACCAGAAGCTATTCAAGATATGATTGACAGTGTAGATCAGTTTGAAGGCAACACCGGACAACTAGTTGCCGTTAACCCGCATGATGATATTTGGCGTTATCTACACCAGATATACGAAAGCGTTATATTGCTAGGCCCTTACAAGCACTATCGAACTGTTAAACACACAACCTATACCTGTTTAGCCAGTAAGAAAATCTACAACAAATACCGTCAACATTTTCAAGATATAATTAAACTCACTGCTCAACGAGCAGATTGGGTAGAAGACAAGAGCATTAATCTAGTTTGGAACAAACCCGATGTTATGTTATTCAGTCCTATACCGGGACTAGCATTTCATATAATGGATGAATCAGGTAAAGATCCTTATTTAGATTTTGATGCATTATGGAACAGCACTCCGGAGTTGTGGAAATGATCACGCTAATTTGGCATTCAAATAAAGAAACCGGTTGGGAAGTAGACTGGATTGAGTACCTGTTTGAAGATATACCTCACCGATCTATTACAGACTACGGCCAAACTGATGAAATTGATCGTAGCTTCATTATCTATAATAGAACGGCATCGGTTGCTGATTATGCCAAACGTCTACATAACAAAGGTATAAACTTTGGACTTATTCATGTCAGCGACGAATGGTCAGAGGACTCAACAGAGCATTATGAGTATGCTAATGTGGTACTGCGTAACTACTATAAAGACTTAGGACCTAATGTTATTAATTTTCCACTAGGATGGATGCGTACCTTTCCGCGTGACCTGCCATTGAAAACAGTATACGAACGGGCATATACATGGTCGTTTAGCGGACACATAGATAAAACCACTCGTCCTCAAATGGCCGAAGCAATGAGTATGGTTCCAAATGGTAAATCATATTTTAAAAAGTGCGGAGAAAATTGGGGTCCTTTTGAAGGCCACGCATTAAATCCTGTACAGTTAGCCGAGCTGTACAATAACAGTATATTTGTTCCTTGTCCTCAAGGCAATTGCAGTATAGATAGTCTTCGAGTATGCGAAGCTCTACAGGCGGGCAGTATACCTATTGTGGAAAAAAGTGACTACTGGGACAACCTCTATGGAGTAGGTAACCCATTGTTACAGATGAGAAATTGGAAAGACGTACCGGAAACAATAGCGGTATTGATGGAAAAATACGAAACACTAGAACAGCTACGCAGTTCAACTTATAACTGGTGGATTAAACATTGCGATAAATTAAAATATAAGATATCAAATTTATTATGAGAATTATTGACACAACAATGTTTTGGAAAGAGTACGACATATTAGAATTGCGTCTTGCTGAACATTACGACCATGTAGATCAATTTGTTATTGTAGAGTGCGACCGTACGTATTCTGGAATGTATAAAGGGTTTAATTTAGAAAAACATTTAGATAGATATGCTAAATGGATGGATAAGATTAACTACATTAAAGTAACTGATTGCCCTACTCATAACGATCCGTGGGCAAACGAACACTGGCAACGTGACCATATGAATCTTGGTTGGAAAAATTTAGGGCCAGATGATGTCATTTTGATTAGTGATCTAGACGAGATAGTTCGACCAGAAACCTTTGAATTTATTAGAAATACAAAGTATGATTTTTACGGATTGTATATGCCTGCGTTTTATTTTAAATTTAACTACGTAGATGCTAAACCAGACTGGCATTATAAAGTTTGGGGCCGGGCATATAGAGGATTTCAGGATAGGGGTAATCATATGCGGTACATGAACGAACTACCCGGGCGAGCTAATATTAAACTACATCATGCAGGTTGGCATTTTGGCTGGCTTGGAGATGAAGAATTTGCCAAAACTAAAATTCAAAGTTTTAGCCACGCTGAAATTAACCAACCACATATTATTAAAAATCTCAATATCGAAAAACATATTAGCGAGGGCAGAGATCATTTTAGGCCAGAGAACGTAACTTGGCATACTGTGAAATTAGATAACTATTTTCCTAAAACAATTTTAGATAATAAAGAAAAATATAAAGATTTTATCTTGCCGGATACAGATAAAACAGTTCAAGACTATTGGACTGCTGGCATATTACAACAGGAATAAACATGGAACATTTTTTTCAGAACATACAAGGATTTAGTGACGGCATCCTACAGGTATATAGGGATATTGTCGAGCAAACAGATGATGAAAGTCATTTTGTAGAAGTAGGTACATGGAAGGGAACCAGTGCCGCATTTATGGCAGTGGAGATCGTTAACAGCGGAAAACGTATTAAGTTTGACTGCGTTGATACATGGCTAGGTAGTGAAGAGCACCAAGAGGGCGGCGGCTTCTTTGATCCGTTAGTTAAAGAAGGTAAGCTCTACGAACACTTTATCAACAATATGAAACCAGTGGAGGGATACTATACACCAGTTAGAAAACCCAGTGTTGAAGCCGCGGGACTTTACGAAGACGGTAGTTTAGACTTTGTGTTCATTGATGCCGCGCATGATTACGATAATGTTAAAGCAGATATTGCTGCCTGGTTTCCAAAGGTCAGAGACGGCGGGTTGTTGGGCGGACATGACTGGGGTCATCCTCCTGTAGCAACCGCGGTACAAGATAGTCTAACTGATATACAAGTTGTACACGGGTGTTGGTTTAAGCAAAAATAATATGTACCCATTAACACATCACCAAGTATCTGCATATGGTCTAGTTCCATATATTCAACAATTAGGTCCTAACCTAGTGGGTTGCGAATTGGGAGTATGCAGGGCTCACAATCTTCGTTATTTGTTAGATCGTGCTGATAATGTAAAAATGTCTTATGCTATAGATCCCTACATACCTTATATCGACGAACCGTGGGGCCTTATTAGTCAAGAAGAAATTAACGTTTGGAAAAATACAGCAATAGAAGTATTACAAGATTGCGGCAATAGAGTTACATTTTTAGAAATGACTTCTGCTGAAGCAGTTAATCATATTCCAGATAATTCTTTAGATTATATTTTTATTGACGGGGATCACAATTTTCAACCTGTGTTAGATGATTGTAGAGCCTATTGGAGTAAGGTTAAACCTGGCGGTATTTTTGCTGGACACGATTGGATATTAGATAATGTTAAACGTGCCGTTGGACAATTTAGACAAGAAAATCAAATCACAACAGAAATAAATTTTGCCGAGTCCGAAGTATGGTTTTGGTATAAGTAAAAATAAAGGAATAATATGGAACATTTTTATCAGAATATACAAGGTTGGTTTGATTTTCAAAATCATTATACTAATATAGTTAACCAGGTTCAAGAGCCTGCACACTTTGTTGAAGTAGGTACATGGAAGGGCACCAGTGCCGCATTTATGGCAGTAGAGATTATTAATAGTGGAAAGAACATTAGATTTGATTGTGTTGACACATGGCAAGGTAGTGACGAATCTGCGCATCAGGGGGATCAGCATATTCAAAATAATACACTGTATGATCATTTCTTAGAAAATATGAGACCAGTTGAAGGAAAATTTACTCCTGTTAGACTCCCTTCAGTTGACGCGGCACAACAATATGCAGATGCTAGTTTAGATTTTGTATTCATCGATGCTGGTCATGATTACGATAGTATTAAATCAGATATCATTGCTTGGTTACCTAAAGTAAAATCCGGTGGATGGATTGGCGGGCATGATTATACATGGTGTGAAGGAATACGCAGAGCTTGCAATGAACTAGTGCCTAATCATATTCCTGATCCGTCGTGGAGTAGGGAAGAACAACGATATATACCAGAACTTGAACAGCGTGGTGTTTCCTGGATGTATCAGATTCCCCTATGAAAATTTTAATCCTAAGACAACCCCAAATGCCTGCAGGCTATCCAGGGGGTGTGTCAGGCGGGGCTTGTTATCTCACAGACATGCTGTTTCACGGACTAAAGAAAAAGTTTGGCAACGAGGTAGTAGATTATGAGCGTAGTTGGTGGATGTATGAAGGAGATTTTGGGCCAGGTAAACTAGATCCTGATATTTACTGCCCCCGTGGATTTACTATATATCGAACTCTAGATGATGACAGCGGCGTTGATCGTACGGATGTAGAATCTAAAATTAAAAATCAGTATTACGATTTAATCGTATTTGGGTACACACATTACGGGCTACGCCCGGGTTCTTGGGAGCTAGTAACATCACATTATCCAAAAAATAAAATTGTTTGGATCGACGGAGGGGACCTCTGGAGTGATCTGCAGGAAGACAAGGTAGACAAAGCAATTTATTTTAAAAGAGAAATACATCATTCTCGTCCCAGTATCTATCCTATTAACTTTGCCATGCCCTTAGAAAAGATTGCTACAGTGTATAGAGAAAAGACTAACTATCTAGCACCAATGGATCCACGTAATACGGCCAGTTACATTTATGATCGTGAGCGGCCTTATTATGAACAATATGCATCTAGCCTATTTGGCATAACTACAAAGAAGAACGGATGGGATTGTGTTCGTCATTATGAGATAATGGCCAATAACTGTATTCCTTTATTTCTAGATATAAACGATTGTCCGGAAAACATAATGACTACCTTGCCAAAGGATGCGTTAAAAGAAGCATTACGATTAGTCAACGAAAAAGGACTTGAGTGGTTTGGTGAAGACACCGGTGAACAAAAATGGATTGAGCTAAATGACGCAATCCAATCACACTTTAGACAGTATTGCACTACTGATGCACTTGCTGATTATTTTTTAAATACTGTTAGACAGAAATGAATTTATTAGAATATTTTTTAAACAACACAGGCAAAAGTATACACAAGTGGAAAAATTATTTTCCTATATATGAAAAACACTTTGCTCCATGGAAGGGGAAATCACCTACTATTCTAGAGATAGGTGTCGACAATGGTGGTTCTGTAGAAATGTGGCGAGCATATTTTGGGGAATCCGCAACTATTGTAGGCATTGATATTAACTCTAAATGCGTTGAACATGCTGGACCTGGAATTAATATAAGAATCGGAGACCAGGGAGATATAGAATTTTTACAAAAAGTAGTTGATGAATTTGGGACATTTGACATAATCATAGATGACGGAAGTCACCGTAGTGAGCATATAAAAGCATCATTTGACTTTTTGTATTCTAAACTAGCAGATAATGGATGCTACTTCATTGAAGATCTACATATGACATACACAAAAGAGTACGGAGATAGCATGAACAACCCTGATTCATTTATTAATCATTCAAAGTCTTTAATAGATTATCTTACCGCTGATCATACGAGATGCCCATTAGCGCCAAATTCTTTTACCAGAGATACATTTTGTATCAGTTTTTATGACAGCATTATTGTATTTGATAAAACGCCAATCCCTGTAAATGCCGCAGTTAGAATTCCTAACAAGTAGTTCTATCCATTACTGCTTTCCAATCTACCATCTTGGCAATTACCCAAGTGTCTAAATGTGTAGCATATCCGGGTATGGGTGTAACTAAGTTTTTCTTAGAAGCAAGCTCAGTAAACAACTGAAAGTCATGTGTCCATTTATCTTTACCGCCACACCAATGTTGGAATATTGCTTTATCACTTAACAATACTCCTGCTATACTGGCAAATGTCATTGTAGTTGATGTTGCTGTTCTCCAATGGCAATCTTCTGACATCATTATATTAGACGGCACTCCTGCATTTTCATTCCAATACTTGTCCGGATGATCGTAAAGACTTACATATGAACTAATTTTTAGCCCTTGTTCTAGAATAACATCAGCACCTTCGTGATGCAGGTAATCGTCTTCTACAAAATAAACAATCGTGTGGGGGTCTAGGTTAACAGCCTGATCAAGAGCATATAAAAAAGATCCTGCATTAGATCCAAGGCTAGTTCTTTGTAAATCTAATGCAGGATACAATGTATTCAATTTATCCCATACATCATCTTTAACTCCGTCCGCGATTAATGTAATATCGTGCTCTTTAAAAACATTAGTAAAATTTTCTAAACAGCGCCACTTGTCAAACCACTCTGGGCGATCGGGTGTACTCCTAGGTGTGCCATCGTGATTGGGCATGTTCCTAAAACTAAATCTGTAGTATACTTTCATGTGGAAATATGCCTATGCCAGCCAATATGTTCTACTCGACCTTCAGGTTCTAAACTCCCACACCACATGCCTAGTCTCTGATAGTTTTCGGCATTGGTACGTTCGATTAAACATCCGTCCTTTTGATTAAAGAATGGTCCGTATCTAGATGCAATAGGTGTGCGTAGTCCGCCAATACTCTGATAATCTTTTAATCTACGAAGGCCCGGGTTAAAGGTAAATCCAAATCCACCATCATGTTGTATCCAAGGACGTATTTTCCAATAACTGAGATCTTCTAGTTTATATTCAGTCTCCTCTACCCAACTACGGTTATGCGAATCTTGCCATTGATCTCTATGAGAACGTAAATGCACCATTAGGCAATCTTCAAAGGCATCTAGAATACGCTTACTGTCTTGGATAAAATTCGGCTTGGTAAAACTCCAATCATCTTCGCAATGAAAAATATACGGAGTTGTAACTTTACTATAGGCCCATTCTATGTTTAATAGCTGTCCTCTGCGTTCTTGAGGACTGTTTAATAATGTAATTTTTGGTACAGTGGGCAAAATCTTTTGAACAAAACTGTTATCAGCAGGACCGTCTTCTACAATGATCAATTCATCTAGTGTGTTTGGTGCGTACTGTTCAAATGAACGTAGTGTGAGCTCTAACAAATCTTGCCTGCCACAACTGGTAATAACCATAGTAATACCGAGACTCATATTTTATCCTTATTCTATTATATTATGTATGCAGATCTTGACTCTGACAACAAATTTTATTATACTATATAAACAGGAATAATTACAATATGATCAGCGTACTTTGTCCTAGCCGCGGACGTCCAGAATTGGCCAAAAAAATGTTAGATAGTGCTGTTGCACTTGCAGGAACTGAAATAGAAGTTTTACTTTATATAAATCTTGATGATCCAGCATTGGATAGATATCGAGAATTAATCGACGTCAAGCACCTTCGTATTGGTCCAGATCGAAGTCCAGCATACAGTTGGAACAAACTTGCAGATGAAGCAAGATATGAAATTTTATGTTTAATGGGAGATGATGCATGGTTTGAAACACCCAATTGGGCATTGAAAACAGTAGCAACATTTGATCAGTATCCAGATAAAATTGTATTTGCTTTTCCTAGTGTAGAAGGATTAGAATGGAGGGGTGGTAGGCTCTCAGCAGACCATTGTCCGCATTTCTTTGTACATAAGAATTGGGTCAACACATTAGGATACTTTGTACCTCCGCATTTCTGGCACTGGTATATTGACACCTGGTTCCGAGACATTGCTAAAATGATTGGGAGATTTCATCCTATGAAAGATGTCAGTGTTCCGTTATTAGTTGATTACGAAGACTCTACTGACTCTAGAAAAGATAGATTATCTAACAGAGAAAGAGATCATTGGTTATGGCCGCGAACACAACGCTGGCTTCACGCTGACGCCTATGCGTTACAGCACTTTATAAATAATATGCATAGTTAATTAAGGGATTACAATGAAGATTTTTATTACAGGAATAGCAGGTTTTTTAGGCAGTCATTTGGCTGACAGAATGCTCGAACTAGGACACACAGTAGTAGGCAACGATACGCTAATAGGTGGGTATATTGATAATGTACCAGACACTGCCGAATTCCATCAACTTGATTGTTGCGATATAGAAGGCATGACCAGAGCCATGGCAGGATGTGATATTGTAATACACACAGCCGCAACAGCACACGAAGGATTAAGTGTGTTTAGTCCTAGCTTTATTACAAAGAATATATTCGAAGCCAGCGTGAGTACTATTAGCGCCGCAATTCAAAACAAGATTAAACGCTTTGTATTTTGTTCTAGTATGGCACGGTATGGCAATCAGCAGGTGCCTTACACCGAAGACCAAAAACCCATGCCAGAGGATCCGTATGCGGTGGCTAAAGTAGCCAGCGAAGATGTATTAAAGATTCTATGTGAAACTCACGGAATGGAGTGGAACATTGCAGTCCCACATAATATTGTTGGACCTCGTCAACGATACGATGATCCATTTCGTAATGTAATGAGTATTATGATTAATCGTAATCTACAAGGTAAACCTGCAATTATCTACGGTGACGGGTTACAAACTCGTTGTTTTAGTTATGTGGGCGACTGTATTAGTTGCCTAGAAAAAATGGCACTCGATCCTAACCTAGTAAGCGAAACAATTAACATTGGTCCAGACGAAGGAACTATTACAGTTAAAGATATGGCACACTTAGTAGCAAACGAGTGTGGGATTAATTTAAATCCTATTCACATGCCAGACCGTCCTAGAGAAGTTAAGCATGCCAGTTGTTCAGCAGATAAGGCACGTAGACTACTGAACTACGAAACAAAAACAACTTTAGAAGAAAGCATTCGACAAACAGTTGATTATGTACGTAGTAGAGGCGTAAAGCCGTTTGATTATTCGTACCCATTAGAAATTGTTACAGATAAGACTCCTAGGACTTGGTCAGAAAGGTTGATGTAATGCAGGTACTATTTACTGGCGGGCTCGGCGACTTTATTGGTGCCGAAAGTTTTATAACCGAGGAAGAAAAAGACAGTGTAAAAACTGTTCTTTGGGCTACAAGAAATCGAGAAGAAATTAAAGCCGCAGTAGATCTTAAAACAATCTTTCCTAATATGGAAGATGAAAAAATATTATTTGATGATTTTTGTGACGAGCGTCCGACAAGAGATTGGCAACCGGGCGATCTTTTTATGAACATCGGTACAAAGATAGAACTTAACACTAAATGTAATCTTAACCTATCACAAGAAGAATTAGATGCAATTAGTGATCACAGTTTAGACGCAACATTAGCAGATATATTTGCAGGACGTAGACAATTCCAAACTAGTAGGATAGCAACAAACACTAAACTACCAGATATATCACAGTTCAATTTGCCAAAACAATATGTAGCAATACACCCATGGAGTGACGCTGAGATAAATGGGAGAGAATTTTCTGAGGAAGACTGGGGCCATATTGTAAAATTCCTTGAACGATTTGATGTAATGGGTGTTGTAGTAAATCAGAGTAACAAACTTCCTCCTGAATTTACTAGACGACTCATAGATCTCACCAATAGAACTACATTACGAGAAACATTTAGTATCATTAAAGGAGCAACAGCATGTATACTATGCGCCAGTAGTTTGGCATGTTTTGCCACTAAACTTTTTCCTAAAGATAAAATTTGGCTCAAGGGCGGTTTTGAACATATGTTTACAGATTGGGCCACTTATTATTACCACGGTCCGTTTGTTAATCCTAAACAAATAATATTCAAAGATTTATCGTTATTAGACCTATACGTATCACCGGAAGAAAAAAAGTTTTATCTAAACTTAGATAAAGGATACGCCAGTATTCTTTGACTTTTAAAAATAAACTAGTATAATTAACTATGCAAAAAAATCTAACCATAGTTGCTGTAGATACTGCGTATCCAGCACTAACAAAAAAAGCAATTGAACAGGCCATGAAAGTGACTGGTAGTGAAAAAGTTGTTGTCTTCAGTGATGTAGATGTACTACCGGGAAGTAAGTGGGTTAAAATAGAGCCTATTAACCAAGTTGAATATAGTCGCATAGTGTTTAAAGACCTCGCCCCATATATTGAAACAGATCATTATATGTGCATCCAATATGACGGTATGCCCATTGATCCTAAATTTTGGGACAACGACTATCTAAACTATGATTACATCGGTGCTCCTTGGCCCTGGGGCGCAGCCAATCGCAGAGTTGGTAATGGCGGGTTCAGTATTCGCAGTCGTCGTCTAGCAGAATTATGTGCAGATCCAAAATTAGTTTTTAATCCTCCAGGGTACGGTGATAACAATTATATGGAGGACCTGCATATTTGTGTCATGTATGCAGATTATTTAGAAAGTCAAGGTATTAAGTATGCACCGGTTGAACTGGCTAAACAGTTTTCAGCGGAAATTCCGGGTGGACGTTTTGATACTTACGGGTTTCATGGTACACTTTGTTTGCCCTATTATCTAGATAATGAGCACATGGAATTTTATATTAACAACATGACCGAACGTCAATTTAAAAGCGACTTTCAAGCAAGAATTGCTTTTGGGTTATATGGAGCGGAACGTTGGGATCTTTTAGAACACATGATGGATAAGGGTATAGCATTAGTTCCAGATTTTAAAGAAAGACTGATTGAGCAATTACCCAAAGAATCCAACTACTTCCCAAATCTTACTATCGAAGAGTTAGAAGATATTTTTGTAAATTATTGAGAGTATTATGACACAGTTAATTATGGGGGCCGCATATGGCTACAAAACAGAACTACTAGAACCGTTTGTAAAATCCTTGAGAAGGCACTACCAGGGAGACTGTGTTATTATTACCCACCCATTGACCGACACAGAACTATCATTCTATGAAAAATATAATATTTTTACATTTGAATTAGAACAAGCAATTCCTAATCCTAAAGACATACAGGTAGGAAGATACGACATTTATAAATCTGTACTTGAAGATAACTTTCTAGATACTGAGCAAATACTAATTTGCGATATCAGAGATGTTATGTTCCAAGCCGATCCGTTTAAAGGTTCAGAAGGACTAGAACTAGAATTTTTTGAAGAACCGTGTCTGTTTAAAAACTGTACGGCTAACTGGCCGTGGGTAGGTGGAATATATGGACAAAAAGGAATGGACACAGTTAAAGATAAGTTTATTATATGCTCAGGCACAACAATGGGAACAAGGGCAGGAATCTCTAAATATATTAACACCATGATAACTGAAATAACTCGTATACGTAATACAGGCCGTCCTTTATATCAGGGAGAAGATCAGCCCATTCATAACTATTTGATCTATACCGGAGGTTTTAATAATTTTGTAATACACAAAAATGGTGGCGGCCCTATAACAACAATCCATCACCAACAACAGTTAACCTTTGATCGTAAAGGCAGATTACTCAACATTGACGGAACCCCTACGCCTGTTATACATCAGTGGGATAGGGCAGATGCTTGTAAAACTGTATTAGAGACACACGCCCTAAATGGATTATCCTAGTCGATTTATAATTGAATATCCGGATCTAGAATACGATAGAGAGGGATTATTTGACTATCAGAACCAAATAACAGATTGGTACTCTAATGATATCTTTTCAAAATATGGAATAGATACATCAGCTACCAAATTTTTTGACAAATATGCAGATCCAACTGCGTCGGTAGTCTTATTAAAAACATTTCTTGCTCTAGATGAAATGTTCGAATTAGGCAATCCCCCTATGAAGTTTACTAAGGTCCTTTCAGGAGGAGTAATGCCCTACCATACAGATCCTGAAAGAACATGTATACTTATGTTACCCCTTACTGACGATCCTTCTGAGATTGTGTGGATGGAGAATGACATCATAATCTATAAACATGTTTATAAATGCCCGACTGTAATAAACGGAAAAATACTGCACGGTGTTCCGAGTACTAGCAATGATAGGATTTTCTTACAGGTGTCTTTAAACTACAAGTGGGAAGTGTTGCAAAAAAGCCACAAATCAGGGGTTGACACAGAGACTAAATAAATATACAATAGACACATGGTTAGGAAGTTTCGTAGTTAAAAAACTTTTTTAGTCAAAAGATTAAAAAGAGGTTGACAGCGGTACTAAATAACTGTATAATTAACACATAGACAGCAATAATGCTGTTTGTGAATTTAAGGAAATTGGAAACAAAAATGCAATCGTTCGTAAGACATCAACAATTTAATACGATGCCCAAGCTGGCGGGTGTAATAGCCTGTTCTTGGTTATCGATTAATGGCGGAAGTCTATCATATGATCGTACACCAGAGATTACAAGGGTCCGGGAGGGCTGGGATGGTTAAGTAAACAACTTAATACATTTCAAAACTTCAAGGACCCTAGGATTAAAAACCCTGGGGTTTTTTGTTTTCCGCAAGGAACAATGACAGAAATAGACATACAAAAACGTATTAAAGAAGCAGAGTTTACTAGACAGCATACTATTAGTCCAGAACAATTTAAAAAATTGATCGAAGACAAAATGGCTCGTGCTAGACAGTACAGCAATGCAAGGTGCAAAAAAGTGGAAACGAGGTCCACGCAACACACCTAAACTAGTTGCAAACGGGCGGCGTACCGGATGGCTTATCCTTATGTGGATAAAAAAATGGTTACGTATTAAAGCATTCTCTATCCTCCACAAGAGGTGACAAGTGGGTTCATCCATGTAGAGTGCTTTAATACACACTCTCTACTTGACCCTTCCAACGGGCACGACAGCGTAGCGAGAGAGTGTTTACAATTTCGGAGCTTGTTCCCAACGGCGGTCTGTAAAACCGTTACCTGAATAGTTGGGTGGTCAGGTTAGTAGTTCGATTCTACCTCGCTCCACCAATTTTTGGCCTCATCATATAGTGGTTATTATACCGGCCTGTCTAGTCGGATATCGGAGTTCGATTCTCCGTGGGGTCGCCAAATTTCCTCTTGTAGCTCAATGGTAGAGCATTCGACTGATAATCGAACGATGATGGTCCGATTCCATACGAGAGGACCAAGTTTTAGGATACTTTCAGCAACTTTAATTTCAACCATAAATGAAAAAAGCGTATCCTGTTTTATATACTCACGTCGTCTAGTGGCTAGGACGCTACCCTTTCAAGGTGGAGAAGCGGGATCGATACCCGTCGTGAGTACCAAGTTTATTCCGCAGTAGCTCAGTCGGTAGAGTAGATGACTGTTAATCATTTGGTCGGTGGTTCGAGCCCACCCTGTGGAGCCAATATCGGGGGATTCATATACTGGGTATTATGCCTGCCTTGCACGTAGGTCAAAAGAGTTCGATTCTCTTATCCTCCACCAATTTTAGCCCTGCTAGTTAAGTGGTATAACACCTGTTTTGTAATCAGGTATTGGCAGTTCGATTCTGTCGCGGGGCACCAAGTTTTGTAAGTGTCAGCAAGAGAACAACACGCTATAAAGGTTTCTTCGAAGGACTGATATAGTAGAAGGTTAATGGGTTCAACTCCCACCCGCGGGGAACTGCGGAGGTCTGCAAAGGAGACTGTATTGGTTAAGTATTCCAAGTGACGCACCACCTCCCGTCCGGACTAGTGCAATCGGGTGAATGGTAGAGATTAAAGTGGCTCTACTACTTACAAATTCAATATATCTGGGATTATTGTCAGCCAGGCCAGACGGCTCGCCTTGGAAGTGAGAGGTCGCAGGGTTGAATCCTGTATTCCAGAACAATTTTATTATGGCTCGGTAGTTCAGTCTGGCAGAACGTTGGTCTCCAAAACCAAATGTCGGAGGTTCAAATCCTTCCCGGGTCGCCAGGTATATGGTGTTGGAAAATTTACATGTAAAAAAATTTACATGTAAAAAAAATAACAGTTAAAGATTAATGATAAGGTAGAGTCCGTAAATACTATTATGGAACTACTAGACATTTTAACTAAACTTTGGCCTATATTCATTGCACTAATTGCATTAGTGGTGGTGTTGGCTAAAGCAGAAAATCGTATTTCTGCATTAGAAGATAAGGTTAAAACACTGTTTGACCTTATTATAAAAAAACGTTAATTGTTGGGATGTGGCGTAATGGTAGCGCAACGGGCTTTGAACTCGTTAGCCTTGGTTCGATTCCAAGCATCCCTGCCAAAATAAGTCCCGTTCGTCTAGAGGCCTAGGACATCAGCCTTTCACGTTGAGTACACCGGTTCGAATCCGGTACGGGACGCCAATAGGGTAATGTAGGACAATGGTAGTCTTCCTCCTTCATACGGAGAGTGTTACTGGTTCGAGTCCAGTCATTACCACCAACTATGTCTGGGTGGCAGAGTGGCCCAATGCAACAGTCTGCAAAACTGTAAAGCCGTCGGTTCAAATCCGACCCCAGATTCCATTTTTAGGTTGCGTTCAGCAAATTTTATACATTTGACTTCTAATCAAAACCGTAAAAAAGCAACCTGTTATACAATGCTACCTTAGCTGATGTGGTCATAGCGGCGGTCTGAAGAACCGTTGAAAGAGGTTCGATTCCTCTAGGTAGCACCAATTTTATTTTTAAGGAGAATGACATGAAACGTTCAGGTAAACGATAGTGTCATCCTAGACCCCCGTATGGTCCTGGATGGCACGTGAAAGACAATTCTTTACGATCCATCCACAGCTGGCGTTTAACGGTAGCGTACTCGGCTCTTAACCGATGAGGTGTCAGTTCGAATCTGACGCTGTGGACCATATGGGGGTATAACTTAACGGTAAAGTAGTAGGCTTTTAACCTATTAATCAGAGTTCGATTCTCTGTGCCCCTACCATATAAAAATACATTTGCGGGTATTCTTCGGACTAGCCCCTAACAATGTGATGGCCAAGTGTGTTTCTATATGGTATTTGCCCCTTTCGTATAATGGATAATACACTAGGCTACGAACCTGGGAATGGAGGTTCGATTCCTTCAGGGGGCACCAAATAATGCGTGGTTAGTGTTTAACGGCAAGCACGGTTGGCTTCCACCCAGCAAGAAGGAGTTCGAATCTCCTACCCCGCACCATTTTGACCGTTAGGTTCTTTTCAGCAAATTTAAATAATCTTTTTTGAACAAAGAGGGGCCGGGTTCGAATCCCGGGCGTGAGTTGGTCTTCACGTTGGTGTAGCGGATAGCACGTAAAAGAGAACCTGTTATATGGTGTTGCTAGTGTAGTGGTCGCACAACTGTCTGTGAAACAGTTAGGCAGGGTTCGATTCCCGGCTTCACCCCAAAAAAGTTTTTGCCCCTGTACGCTAATCGGTAGTGCGGATAGACTTAAAATCTGTTGGATGGCGGTTCGAATCTGCCCAGGGGTACCAAGTTTTTAATAGGAGGATGCTATGTCATCGCTAAACGCAATGTAAGTAAAAAGTTTCGTAAAATGTCTGAAGTCTATAAAATATTTTCCCGTCAATGGGAACATGTACTAGACTACAGTGAAGAGTCTCTAATTGAAATGTTTAACTATGAGTCACACGGAACTGACATAACAAACAGACAACGAAATGGATACTACGTTGGTAAGCAGTGGCTTAACGTTCATATCGAAATGTGGAAGGAAGACTTCGAAAAAGGTTACCTCCGCAAACAAGAATTATACGATGATCCATTATTTCCACATTGGTGGTTGGACAGCGTGTTTAAGAAATAATGCTCTAGTGGCGCAATTGGTAGACGCAACAGTTTGAGAGATTGTCAAGTGAAGGTTCAAATCCTTCCTAGAGCACCAATGCTTCGGTAGTTTAATGGCAGAACAATTCCGTGACATGGAGTAAATGGGAGTTCGATTCTCCAACGAAGCACCAATAAATGCCCCACTGGACAAATCTGGTAAAGTCGTCTCTCTCAAAAGGAGAAGTTCTCTCTGTTCGAATCAGAGGTGGGGTACCAAATACGGGGGGTTATCGGGGCTGGGCCCTGCGCTGTCTTGAAAACAGATGGACTTTTAACGAGGTTGGAGTTCGATTCTACCATCCCCCCGCCAATTTTTAATGCCAGCGAGACTTGGTATGTGCCCCTGTAGTTTAATGGTAGAACAGCGGATTTATATCCCGTATGCAACAGATAATTGGTTAGTGTGGGTTCGACTCCCACCGGGGGTACCAATATATACTAGTGAGAGGGTTCGATCCCCTCCGCTGGTACCAGTGTTATTTCCGGCTTTCGTATAATGGAAAATACAATAGGCTTCTACCCTGTGAATAGGAGTTCGATTCTTCTAGGCCGGACCAATAAGCTAACATAAATATTTTACTATGACAATGCAACAAAAAATGTGGTTATGGCATATATGGAATCATTTAGTAGCAATAGGGGGACTATTTGTCATTGTGCTTAACGGATACTGGGGTTATCTTATAATATCACTAATGATAAGTTTCATATGTTTGCAAGTTGCTAATATTAGTTTACATAGATACCTATCGCATAAAAGTTTTAAAACTGGGCCGCGGCGAGATATATTTTTAAGATGGATTAACATATGGACAGGGTTAGGGCCTAGCATAATGTGGGTTATTACTCATAGACAGCATCATGCAGATTCTGATCAGCTTCACGATTATCAAAACCCTCGAGTAATTGGCAAATTAAGATCTTGGTTTACTGTCTACCCTAAAACTACATTTAATATTAGATTTGGAAAAGATATTATACAATGCACTCACAGTAAATTCATTTATAAACATTATTTTAAAATGCAGTTTATCTTATATGCTATTATATTTTTAATAAATCCTTGGATTGTAATACTAGTCTTAGCTATACCTATGACAGTTGTCTTCCACGGTGCAGCCAGCATTGGAGTATTAACTCATATGTGGGGCTATAGGGTATTAGATACACCTGATAAGTCTACAAATAATTGGGTAGCATCTATTTTAAGTTGCGGTGAAGGCTGGCATAACTACCATCATGCTAAGCCAGGCGACTATCGTCAAGGGTATAATTGGTGGGAATTAGACCCACCTGCTTGGATTATTGAAAGATTTTTTAAAAATGACGCATAATCAAATTGTTAGGGGACTACAGATTAGTAATCACGTACTTGCATTAGTAGGCTGTGTTGTTGTATTCTATACAGGATACTATTCTTTGTTTATTGTCAGTATCTTATTTTACATCATCACAGGCATACTAGGAGTGAATGTAGGTTATCATAGATTATTAAGTCATAAGAGCTTTAAAACATATAATCTTATTGAACGTATTTTGTCTTTAGCAGGTATAGTTACTACAATAGGTAGTCCAATGGCATGGGTCGCTGTACATAGACAGCACCATAAAGCCGCAGAAACTGACACAGACCCGCACAGTCCTTACAAATTAGGTAAGTTTAATGCCTGGGTTGGTTATTGGAATTACTTACCATTAAGTCCTAGGCTTGTAAAAGATATGCGAAAGGATACATATCAGAAGTTTTTGCACCAACACTATTTAGAGATTATTCTATTTTACTGCCTAATTTTAGCATTAATAAACCCATGGCTTATCATATTTGCCTATGCAATTCCTGCTTGTTTGTGTTTACATTCTACTAGTGCAATAATTGTTATTGCGCATATTCACGGATACAAGACTTACGATACAAATGATCAATCGCGTAATAGCTGGATTGCACACATAATGAGCCTAGGCGAAGGTTGGCACAATAATCATCACGCAAAGCCGTATGCCTGGCAACAAGGAGAAAAGTGGTGGGAATTGGACCCGCCTGCTTGGATTATTAGATTAATTAAAAAATGATTGATAAAACGATTATCACTGACGATATAAAACTATGGCTTTTTGATTACGATAATGAAGAATGGGAAAGAGTAAGATTGTTGTGCTTAGAAGAAGACAACTGGCTGAGAGAAAACTATACAAACGAGCGATGTAAGATAAGTGATCACAAAGTATTTTACATAGCTTATATGCCTAACGGCGAACCTTTAAAATTTGGCGGAATAAAAGAATATACTCCGAACGTTGCTAGAGCATTTAACAGAATGTACGGATTTCCAAAATACCGTAGTCCTAAAAAATTTACATGGCATCACGGATTGATGCTCAACACAATACTGCCAGCAATGGAAGAAGTAATTGAACACAGATACAATTTATTGTTTGTCAGTATGCAAATGCGCCATCGAGTATATAACGGCGAACAGCGTTGGTGGCAGTATTGGAAAGATAGTTGGTTTAGCTGGTCCAACGAGTGGAAAGCATATAATGGGTTAGTGCAGACTTATCCAAATGAGGATCTTAACTGTTTTCAAAATATAGTTTATAGAGAGTCAGATAATTATAAATTTTCTGACTGGGGGCCTAATACAATGTCCTTCACAGAGTATGCAAAGAAATTAAATTTGCTCTTATAGGTAAATGGTATACCAAAGCCATGGTAAGGCTTAATTCCAAGTTCGATCCTTGGTGAGAGCACCAGCAAATAAGTACAACTATGATCATAGATGCTTTTACATTTTTCAACGAGTATGATATACTAGCAGGGCGTTTGGAATATTTGTACAATAAGGTTGACTATTTTGTCATAGTCGAAGCCAATATAACACATACCGGAAAGCCGAAGCCGTTAAACTATCTTGCAAATATACATAGGTATCAGCGGTTTATCGATAAGATACTTTATTTCCCAATAGCAATTGACTCAACGGAATTTAACTTTAATATAAAACCAACAGAATGTGATTTCACTGCACCTCAGTGGTTGGTGGAAAATAAACAACGCAATCATATACAATCTGCTTTAGAATTATTTGACAATACTGCTACTGTTATGATTAGTGACGTAGACGAAATACCCAATCTAATAACTTTAGATAATATAGTAGCCCACCTTTCTATTGAGAGACCTGCTATAACATTAGCACAGGATATGTTCTATTATAATTTGAAACAAAAACAAGTTAATCCGTGGGCAGGTCCTGTAGTAACTACTAACAAATATGCTAAAGAAAAGACTCCCCAGTGGTTTAGAGACAATCGGTGGGCATTGCCTATTGCAAGCGGTGGTGGATGGCACTTCAGTTATTGGGGTAGCCCGGAACAGATACAACACAAGATTTTAAATTTTGCCCACCAAGAATACAACACCCCAGTAAACTCAAATATAGATACAATTAAACAACGTATGGCGCAAGGACAAGACATTTATGCTAGGGGAAATAATCCATTTATTCCTGTAGATATAAGTACACTACCTGTGGACATTGTTAATATTTTTGGTAACATAAAACAAAACCATTGACAACTCCTAACAATGACGCTATACTATATAGAACAAGGAATAAAACATGGCACGTATTACAAGTCAGCTAGCAGTTGAAAAAATTGGCAACAGATATGATCTAATTTTGATTGCATCTATTCGTGCCAGAGAATTAAAGCGTGGACATCTTCCGCTGGTAAGTAAAGTATCTGGATTCAATGTTACTGCACTTCGTGAAATTGAAGAAGGTAAAATTGGAATAGATTATCTGAAAAAGGTAAGAGAAGAAAAACATAATAGACGCGGGTTAGAGAAACGGTAACTCACGAGTCTCATAAGCTCGAGATCCTGGTTCGATTCCGGGACCCGCTACCAGGTTTAGGTTAATTACAGCGATCAAAAAAATGGCTGTCTGCTAGGACGTTAAACTAGTATTAACCTGTTGTATTTTGCCCCGGTGGTGGAATGGTAGACACGTTGGTCTTAGAAGCCAATGTCGAAAGGCGTGGGAGTTCGAGTCTCCCCTGGGGCACCATAGTTAGTATAGAAGGAACGGTCCTATAATGGTATTAGAGCAGATTGCTAATCTGTCGCTCGGCGTAATCCGGGTTCTGAGTTCGAGTCTCAGTCGTTCCGCCATATTTTTTAAGAGGTAATAATGTATATTAAACCAGGTCCTAGTTATAAAATGAGTTCACAGGCAAAGCGATTTGCGGCACAAATCCTTGATCCACATAAGCGTGGAGAGTTTTTGCGTAGCACAGTTCAAGCAGAACTTGCATCGTTGATTAAACCCGTTAGAGAGAAAAAGTCTCGTACTGAGTCGGATGTAGGAAGTGATTGATGTCTAAAGGTAGTAGGCCTCGGTAGTTTAATGGTAGAACGCCATCCTTACACGGTGGATACGGGAGTTCAATTCTCCAACGAGGTACCAATAGTATGATAGATTACATTACAACATTTTTTGCAATTTTTTTACTTGACGTTGTGTATACTTACTATCTAAGATGTGTAGCAAATGATAATGTATTAGGTGCAAGTTTTTGGTCAGTGGCATGTTATATATTAGGAAGCATAGCAGTTATAAATTACACAACTAATCATTGGTTAATGATTCCAGCAATGACAGTTGCATTTTGTGGAACCTATGTTGGAATGAAAATTAGAAAGAAGAATAACGGTGTGTAGCTCAGCCTGGTAGAGCTCTGCGTTTGGGACGCAGTGGTCGCATGTTCGAATCGTGTCACACCGACCAATATAAAATGAAAATACTAATAACAGGACATCAAGGATTTATTGGCAGTAATGCCTTAAAATATTTTCAAGACCGTCACGAAGTCGTTACCTACGAATGGGGTGACGGTGCTAGACCCGGAGTAATGGACCTAGACTGGGTCATGCATTTTGGTGCTATTAGTTCTACTACAGAACGTGACATAGAAAAAGTACTAAGACAGAACTACGATTTCAGTGTTGACCTATTCAATGAATGCAAGACATTCGGCGTCGGATTTCAATACAGCAGTTCCGCAAGTGTATACGGCCTAACTAGTACCTTTAGAGAAGACGCTCCATTAGATCCGAAAAATCCCTACGCATGGAGTAAGTATCTATTTGAAAGATATGTACGACAGCATCAGGGCGGTAATATAGTACAAGGGTTCCGTTATTTTAACGTATTCGGCCCAGGCGAAGATCATAAAGGTAGTCAAGCTAGCCCGCACCATCAGTTTAGAGTGCAGGCGGAAACTACTGGTCAAATAAAAGTTTTTGAAGGTAGCGATCGATATCTTAGAGATTTTGTTCCTGTCAGTAAGGTACTTGAAGTACACGAACGTATGCTGTCTAGACCTGTTTCTGGAATTTTCAATATTGGAACAGGTCGAACAGAAAGTTTTCAAGATATTGCAGAAGAAATGGCGGTCAAGTATAATGCTGTAATAGAGCATATCCCAATGCCGGACATTTTGAAAGGCAACTATCAGGAATACACCTGTGCTGACATGACACTTTTAAATGGTATACTAAATGACAACAGTAATAGTTAACGGAACATTTGATATCCTCCATCCGGGACATGTTGCAATGTTAAACACCGCCCGTAGTTTAGGCCACTATCTCATTGTAGCAATTGATACTGATCGACGTGTTAAAGAACTTAAAGGCGACAAGCGTCCTATCAATGATCAACTCTTTCGTAAAATAATGCTACAAAATCTCAAAGCTGTAGATATTGTAGAATTTTTTGACACTCGCGATGAGCTTATTGATCTAATTAAACGTTATAAACCAGACATTATGGTTAAGGGCAGTGACTGGAAGGGTAAGAGCATAGTAGCAGAACAATATATAAAGGAAATCTTTTGGTATGACAGAACCGATGAATACTCAACAACAAAAACAATACAAGATATTATTGCTAGGGGATAATTGTACTGATGTGTACGAATACGGTATAGTAGATCGTATCAGCCCCGAAGCGCCTGTTCCCGTCTTTAAGTTTAGCTACCATATAGATAAACCAGGCATGGCAGGTAATGTTTCGGAGAATTTAAAAACACTAGGATGCGATGTTAATTTTTTAAAAGGTAAAACATCTACTAAAACTAGACTAATAGATATCCGCAGTAAGCAACAGATAGTCCGAATTGACAATGATGTTGATTCTAAACCAATAGAGTTTGAAACTGAAATACCTCAGATTTATGATGCAGTTGTTATAAGTGACTACAACAAAGGTACAATCAGTTACGAGCTTGTTGAAGAAATTATAAACACCGTAACGTGTCCGGTGTTTATTGACACAAAGAAAACAGACCTAGCACGATTCAATGGTGCTTATATTAAAATAAATGCTTTGGAAAAAAGCCTTGCTACAACCTTACCAGACGCTGAATGGCTTATTGTTACCTACGGTGGATCGGGTGCAGTTTGGAACGGATGGGCACACGGGGCTCGTACTGTAGAAGTAGTAGATGTATGCGGTGCAGGGGATACGTTTTTATCCGCACTGGTATACGAGTACTTAAATACAAACAATATGAACAAAGCAATGAGCTTTGCTATAGATGCAAGTGCTGTAACAATACAACACACAGGAGTGTATGCTCCTAGATTAGAAGAAATTGTGCGGGTATGATGTAATGGTAACTTATAACTTTGCCAAAGTTAATTTGCGAGTTCGATTCTCGCTACCCGCTCCAATTAAGCCGGACCTGTAACCATATTCCGGCTCCGCTGACCCGAAAACAGGATGGGCTGGGCTCACGGGGTTTGACTGTTTCCTGACACAACAATAACAGTCTTTATCAAGGTTAACATGAATAAAATTAAAAAAGCACTTTGGATGACTCTTGGATTTATATGTTTAGGCATTGCCTATATCGGAGTCGTAACACCGGGCATTCCCTGGTCAACTCCTACAGTAGGTGCCGCATACTGTTTTGCCAAGAGCAGTGAACGTATGCATAATTGGATCATGAATCATAAATTGTTTGGACCGTTCTTACGTGGATGGACCGAACAACGTATATTTCCAACTTACGGTCGGTGGGCAATGATAGCCACAATGGATGTCAGTTTAATCATTCTTTGGTTTACAACTTATAATTGGAAACTGGTTGCGGGAGTAGGCTTAGGTATGTTATTATGTGCTGTATGGGCACTACGTTATCCTAGCAGTCCAGAAGAATATCAACGTCGAAAAGACGCAGGTGAAAAGATAGGATGGTTCAAATGACACAATTAAAAGGCCTGGTTCCAAAAGGTTGGGGTTCAGAGTTTATATGGGCCACTAACGACAAGTATTGTGGCAAGTTTATGAACTTTAATAAAGGTGCAAAATTCAGTATGCACTTTCATCAGTTCAAAGAAGAAACTTGGTATGTGCAATCGGGTAAATTTATTGTGCGTTGGATTGATACTGCCACTGCCGAAACGCATGAAAAAGAATTACTCAATGGTAGCGTATGGCACAATGAACCTTGCAAGCCGCACCAATTAGAATGCATTGAAGAAGGTACAGTAATTGAAGTTAGTACTCCGGATAGTGTTGAAGACAACTATCGTGTAGGCAAGGGCGATAGCCAAAAATAATCTCTCGCTGTAGTATAATGGATAATACGGAGCACTCCTAACGCTCAAATCTAGGTTCGATCCCCAGCGGCGGGACCATACTACTTTAGTATTACTTGACATATGGTAAAATCTATGCTATACTATCAGTATGTATAAGGTAATAAGCAAAAATAAACTCACATTAAATTCTTGTCCAACTTTAGCTGAAGCAATGTCTTTTGCCAAAACAGTTGGTATGTTTGTAACAATTAAAGGCCCGGACTTTGAAGTATGTGGCCTGTTTGGAGTAGATGCAGTTAAGGATGGTATGTGCCCAGATGGTGTTGCATATGATTGGAACAAAGCATCACGCATCGGACGAATAAAAAAGGAACGCATATAATGCCGTGGATACAGAACGTAGCACTTAGTGATATTAAAAGAGGGTTCCATATTGACCCAGGCATTAATGCCATGCTGATTCAAATTGTAGATCCTCCTGGAGATTTTCCTACACCTAAATATTCTTTTAAAGAAGTCCATCAATTTGAATTTTTGGATATTGAAGAAAAAGATGAATGTTTAGATGAGGCTATGCGATGTAGTCACAAGCAGGCCGCAGAACTTGTGCGCCTACTGCAACACGCATTAGAACATAGAATGAATGTTATTGTCCATTGCGTAGCAGGTGTGTGCCGTAGTGGTGCAGTTTGTGAAATCGGAGTCATGATGGGATTTGACGACACTGAAGCGTTTCGTAGCCCTAACCTATTAGTCAAGCATCGTATGATGAAACATTTAGGTTGGACGTATGATCCAAGTGAACCGCATACTGTCAATGGTATTACAACTGATTTTGGAATCATTCTTCCTAAGACTGTTGATTGGACCAATGATAATGAAAAGGTTTTTACATTAGCCGCAGAACGCAGGGCACGAAGAGATTTAGAAGAGGGTATATGAACAAGTGTTATCAATTGATCGGAGTTCCTGGTTCAGGTAAAAGTACCTGGATTAAGAATCAAGAATGGACCGAAAATATGCCCATCGTCAGTACAGACAAGTTTGTTGAAGACTATGCTGTTGAGCAAGAAAAAACTTACTCTGATGTATTTGAAGAGTACATGCCGATTGCAGTTCGTTTAATGACTAATCATGCTTTGACTTGTCAGGCCAATTACTTGGACTTTGTTTGGGATCAAACCAGTACCACAGTAGCTAGCCGCAAACGCAAGTTCAATACATTGTTAGACAGTCAATATGAGCATATTGCCATAGTGTTCAAGACTCCGGATGAAGAAGAATTAAAACGCAGATTGGCTAGCCGACCGGGCAAGGTTATTCCTTGGCCAGTTATACAAGGTATGATTGATAATTTTGAAACACCTACTGAAGAAGAGGGGTTTAGGGAGATTTGGTATGCCACCTAGGGAAGAACCAAGTCACAAAGATAAATTGGGGCGCCTATTAAAAGTAGGTGACTGTGTAGTTTATCCTGCCTATAACAGCCTCGAAATTGGTACAGTTAAAAAACTTAATAAAAAAATGGTTAAAGTTTGGAGAGCAAGTGTTAGACTAACTAAATGGTACACAGGTAGTAACAAGTATCCGAATGACATTGTTATAGTTGAAGGCCCAGAAGTGACCATGTATCTGCTCAAACTAACATCTGCTGGTTGACAACATGGTAAAACCGTGCTATAATTATAGCACACAGCAAGGAGTTTATATGGAATACATTGTTGAATCTAAAAACTCAAAACACAAAAAATGGGTTGAGGCTCTCCTGCCATCTATGATTAAACAATTGGGATTAGTTAATAGTCGCAAGACGTTACTGGTTGCAGTTGAATCTTGTGACGGTGAAGGTGCAACATATCCATTAGATGCCATTGACAGTTATGTAGTGGTTATTAAACCCGGTAAACTCAAAGATATCGGAATAACCCTTGCACACGAAATGGCTCATGTCCGCCAAATGGCAAAAGGTATACTTCAAATTGTAGATGGCAAGAATTTTTGGAAGGGCAACCGCTACACCAAACGAACCAAATATTTGGATCTACCTTGGGAGCAAGATGCCTTTGCTAAACAAGAAATAGTTTTTCGTAGATCACTTGAATAAAGGAAAATAAATGGCCGGCAAAGCAAAATCAGTATACCTCACAGTAACTACTTTGGATCACAAATCTGTGTTTCATCGTATGTTTTTCAATGCTAAACATTACAACGATTTTGTTAACACTGAAGAATTTAAAACAAAATACCCAACACAGGAATTTAAAATTATAAAAGAAGTTTATTAAAGAAAGGAGACAATTATGCCAGGTGTATTCTTAGTTAGCGACACTCACTTTGGCCACATGGGCGTGTGTAAGTTTACTCGCAACGACGGTGTTACAAAGTTGAGACCCTATTCCACTCCGGAAGAGATGGATGAAGACATGATTGCAAAGTGGAATGCAAAGGTCAAACCTACTGACAAGGTCTACCATTTGGGTGATGTTGTTATCAACAGACGTGCATTGCCCACGTTAGCTCGTTTAAACGGTGACAAGGTCTTGATTCGCGGCAACCACGACATCTTTCCCGATGTTGAGTACAGACAATACTTTCGTGAGTTGAGAGCATACCACGTGATGAACGGAATGATCTTGAGTCATATCCCATTACATTCAGATTCAATGGGACGGTTTGGCACCAACATTCACGGGCATACTCATGCCAATCGTGTACGTAAGGCACGTGGAGTTGATGCACGTACAGGAGAGATCTTGTACAGCGATGAAAACGATTTGCGTTACCATTGTGTCTGCGTTGAGCAGACAGACTTTGCACCTATCTTATTTGAAGATGTCATTCGTAGAATTAAAGAAGAAGGCGGAGAAGTTGACTTTAGGAACGGCAACGGTCCTACAATGTGACCACAGTTGGGTGTACTACTGTTGGTTCTATAACGTTGTTTAACAACGGTGTATAATCATAACTAATCATCCATCCCCAACTTTCGCTTCTACGTAATTTACTATAGTCCGCTTTAGGACGAACGGCCCAGGGTAAGGCTCCATTCTTCATATGGAATCTTGCTACTGGGTCTTTTTTATTGGCTATATATTCTTGCACCTGTTCAATGTCTGGATTTTTACTAAAATTCTTACGTAAACTAGGAATTGGACTTAGCGTAATATATTTTACAATATCTGGATGTCTACGTTGTAGATCATTTGCGGCTTCAAAAATTAAATCTGCCACATTTCCCTTAACTTGTTCCGAACCAGGTAATCTAAATATACTGTAAAATACAGCATATAAAAATGGACTTTCTTGTTCTTTTTTATTCCAAAGTTCTGTAGCAGTAACGGGCGCAGATGTTGTGAGTGCCACTTGTAACAGAGCTACCGGTTTGTTATCCATTACCATAGCATAGATAATACGGTCAGTGCCTAGTCGACGTAGTAGTCCTTTACGCTCATCTACAGGATGTACGGGGTCCTGTCGTAACAACTCAACCCAACTGGTTTCAAATTCTGGCTGAAGGTTACTAATGATCATAAAATAATTTCCTCTACATAATAGTGTATTTATATTGGTACTTAAAAAACAAAAGGTTACTTGACTTTTTTAGATAATTACTTTACAATAGTAATGTGGCTGTAAGCGAATGGCATAGCTCCGCTATCTCTGCGGAGATAGTTTGGGAATGGTAGCAGACATAGTCATGCACCTTGTAGGTTCAAGTCCTACCGGCCACACCAAATATCGGTCCTTAGTGAAATGGATATCACATTTGTCTTCGAAACAAATAGCGCAAGTTCGATTCTTGCAGGGCCGGCCAATAGATGAATAAAAAATCAAATATATCAAAAGGCCGTACTAGTTACGATGGCCAGGTAGGCGACGAATTAATTCCGTTTTTTAATAGGAATGTAACCCCATACGCTACTGAAAGTAGTGGCCCTAAGTTTGATCTAATACCTGTTGAAAAACAAAAGGATATTATGATCAATCATGCTAGAATATATGCCCAGCAAGAGTATGATCGTATTATGGCCGTGGTCTCGGTATTACAAACACAAGCAGAAGCTATTAAACGAAGATTAGAAATAACCGATTTAGTCTATGCCGCTGAATATCATTTTCAACCAGTATTAGGGCATAGTTATTGGTTAGTTTGGGACAAACGAAAGTCAAAAACGTTACTGGTATTAACCGGACCAGATGAATGGTCAACGGCTGCACCAGTTGACTACGAATATACATCCCATGTAAAATATATGGGTGATCACACATGGATGGAATTAAATGAAAGAAAAATTTAAACAGCTATATATGGACTGGGCAGAACGTACAGCTCAACTAAGTCATGCTGTTCGATTACAAGTAGGAGCAGTTATTGTCAAAGACGATAGTGTTATCAGCTATGGCTATAATGGTATGCCAGCAGGGTGGGATAACAACTGCGAAAATGTAGAATGGTGCTCAGCAGGTGGTTGGTTGAGTCCTGAAGAGATTACAGAAGGCTGGCCCTACGAAGGCACATACCCAGACGCAGATGGTAACACAATGCAGGGTCGTTATCGTTTAAAAACTAAACCGGAGGTATTACATGCTGAATCGAATGCAATTGCAAAACTGGCTAAATCTCACAACAGTGGTTTGGGTGCTACTATGTTTATTACCCATGCTCCATGTTTGGACTGCGCCAAACTTATCTACCAAAGTGGTATTAGCAGTGTTCTATATAGGAACGCTTATAGGGATACTAGTGGCATCGCGTTTCTTGAAAAATCAGGGGTAGCGGTTACACAGATACTGGACAATTAACTACACAGTTAATAGAATCTCAAATCCTTGATAAGTATAGATATATCCGGGACTAACAAGATGGCCAGAGCTTGTACCTTTAATTGGAGTTCTTTAGACAGACAAACCCTGTTTGATCTGTTATATCTCATTAGAGCTAATGTAGTTGGAAAAACTATGTCAGTAGATGCCCTGCATAATATTATTATTAAACACCTAAAAACTTATCTTCCTATTAGAGGAAAAAAAGGTAAAGATATAGAAGTATTACCCGGATGGGTCTATATTGGCGGTTGTTATTATAGTGACTACGATAGAGAAAAGCAAAAAAGCATCGAATTATCCTTATACTACAATAAGTTAGAAAAAAATATCACTCTGACTTCTAGAAGATTTAATAGCATGTGTGTATCTTTTGCAGATACTATTCTACATGAAATTATTCATATGCGCCAATATAGGCGGCGCCAATTTAAAAGTCTGCCTGGTTATGCCAGTACCGCAGAAAAGACCAAACAACGAGAAGAACAAAGTTATCTCGGAGACATGGATGAAATAGATGCTTACAGTTTTAACATTGCTTGCGAATTAAATGCCAAATTCTACGGCAAGGACAAAGACATTGTTAACTATCTTAACAAAAATCAAAATGGGTTACGCCGTAGATCAAACTGTTGGCGAATGTATCTCAAAGCATTTGACCATAACCATAACCACCCCATCATTAAGAAAGTCAAAAAAAGAGTGTTATATTACTTGCCCCGAGCTAAAATGGGCAAACCTTATCAAACAAAAGACTGGATTTCTAGCTAATTCAGGTTGACATTGTTTAAAAATCCTTGTATACTTATTGTTAAGTGTGTTAATTATAGATTTAGAACCATAATTTAATTTCTAGATCGAAAATTAAAATAATTACATAAAAAGGAATACAATGAAAACTAAAGGTAAGCTCAATATCCCAAGTCGCCCTGGCAATAATCAGGCACCCCGTCCAACACAGGCTCCAACAACAGCCGGAGGGAAAGTACCATCTATCATGATCGCTGTTCCTTCAATGGAAATGGTTAATGCTGAATTTGCACAACATTTAGCTATGGCTGCCGCAAACATGGTTGCTAATGGTATTAAGATTAATTGTGCATTCAATATTGGTAGTGTTATTACTATTGCTAGACGTAATCTTGCTGATATTTTCTTAAAGAGCGACTTTGACTACATTTGGTGGGTCGACAGTGATATGAAATTTCCTGTAGATGCTCCATTAAGATTGTTAGCACGTAATAAAGATATTATCGGTGTTAACTATCGCCGACGCCGATTCCCAAATGCTAATTTTACTGGCATGATGGGTAAAGCAGGAACATTTACAGAGTTTGAAACTACTGATAACAGCCCTCCGTTAGAACTTATTGATGTCCTACCACACGGATGTGTGTTGGTCAAACGATCAGTGTATGAGACAATTCCTCAGCCACACTACCTACAAGAATATGTTCCTCATCTAAATTTAGAAATTGGTGAAGATATTTATTTTTGCCAGCAGGCGCAGAAAGCGGGATATGAGATTTGGTGTGATCAGGAACTAAGTAGAGAAGTTGCTCACATTGGTATTTTCCATTTTAACTATAACCTAAGTGTACAAAAATGATTAGCTCACTATTCGAAAGCATCGAAATACGTAAAGTCAAGAATGGCGTCATTGTTACTTTACGTAGCGATGACGACGATGAAGAGTATGTTTACGATACTGATCGTAAGGCATTGAGATTCATTAAGGATATGCTTGACTCTAAACAAAAAGAAAAGCAGCCGGCATAATGCTGGATTGCTTTGCTTAAAAATATGAAAACAGAATATAATATAAAAGACAAGGTTTGGATTCACATTGGTGAAAGAAATCTTACAGAAGGTAGAGTTATTGAGATTATCACCCTTGATCACTTAAACGAAAATCATCGTCCTGGTTACGAACTATATGTGATTGAAATTAAAACAGGTATTGATGATGTATACGAAGTCCGAGACTTTGAGCAAATTAGTCCAGATGCTAAAGGCCCAATTGGTCTCTTTAGAAAACTTAGAGCAGAGATGATCGGCGCTAAACGGTATCTTAAAAAAGTAGGTGTTAGTATTCCTGTTGACGGACCAGACTATATAGTAGAACTTGCAAAAGAGATTGATACAGAGTTAACAGGTCAAGAGTATGAAGACAATGAGCCGACTCCGGAACAAATACATGCCGCAATAGAAAGAGCCGAACGAGCTAAGAACGATCAGTTTAGAATCCCTGTTCCAAAAAAGAATGATAACAAACGTCCTGCTAAAAAGAGAACATTTACTAAACGACCTAAAAAGAATGACAACATTAACTCAAACACTTGAACAGGTAATGATGCAGTGGTCAAAGTTGAATGAAACTATTATTAAACCACAACTTATAAAATCTGGACGAGGTTGGTTGTTGTCTATTAATGAACATTGGCAAAGTGTAGATGATGCAGGCAATCCATTTCCTAGTTCTAATCTAGACGATCAGATTAGGTGGGCTACAGAACAACTAGAGGGTCGGGCTTCAAGGAAATCATGGCACATGTGGAAATTCAAAAATAAACGTGATGCTGAAAAATTTATAACTGTGTATTACCTGGTATGGGGAAAGTAAGATGGAAAGAATACGATAAAGACGGCTATCATATTGTTGAAGAAATTCACGAGGTAGTTGTTCATCGTTTTAGATTGGGTGATGTTGAAGACCCAGATTTGTATGCCGCACAACCACTTTGGGAATGGCAAGAAAGCGAAGCTGGCCAGTTTGTAATGAAAAATGCAGTAGAAACACCAGAGTGGCGTCGGCAAGCTGACAATGTAAATTGGGGACATCAGTACATAATTGTAGCGGAATTGGAAAAGAAAAAACTTTCTGAATTCTATTTAAGATTTGACAAACCAAAAGATTGAGCTTACAATATAATAAGTAATTTGAAGGAGCAATAATAATGATTGAACAAGGTAGTCGTTGGACCAGTGTCAACGGTAAATTTTTTACAGTTATTTCTCGGGTTGTTGTAGAAGGTAATGTATGGATATATTACAGAGATAACGTAGAAAACAGCCCTTCAAATGAATATAGTTGCTACGAAGAAAGTTTTCTAAGTAGATTTTACCCTGCTCCATCTGAGAGCACTCGACCACAATAGGAATTAAAATGAGAAGTCATTATTGGACATGTTCAAAATTTGCAGACTGGCTTCGTGGTACCACTAAATTAAAAGCCGGTACTAGCGAAGAGTGGCACGAGTGGGAAATACGAGCTAAGACAGCATATCCTATTCGCTGGTGGATTGCTGAAGAAGGCTTAGACTATGTTCAAAAATTTATTTACTACATACCGGACCGACTAAATGACATACGCTATTATATCAATAATCGCTGGGTTTCTCACAGCCATGCTCTTACAGCCCATCCTCGAGACATACGACCGGGTAACTGGAGTGATGTTGGCAATCGCTTTCTTCCTTGTATGTTCAATGAGCTTGTGGACTTTGTGGAAATAGAACAAGCATGGCATCACTGCATATGGAGTGATGATGCTAAGACTAAATTTGATGTGCCTTGGTGGCGCAAAGGTTGGTTACGACTACGTACATGGCGCAGTCCCGAAGCTGGCATGGAATACTTAAAATGGGCTAGTGGTCTTACTGTTGGAGAAGATATGGGAGCTGAACCAGGAAGCAAAGGATTTGGCGAGCCAACTTACCAAGCCAAAGCCGCTAAGGAAATTATCGAGCTTTACACTTGGTGGACTGTGACCTATCGCAGTCGTCCAGACCCACATGATGCCAGCGGTTGGAGTGCGTACTGCGAAGCCAGTCGGGCGGCCAATGGTGGGAGTCTTTGGGGAAGTTTGGGTGCTGATAACACTCCTGAACTTAAAAAAATGAGCACACTATCTTTAAAGAAACTTAGTAAGATAGAAGCAGATTACGAAAAAGAAGATGAAGCAATGATGATTCGTCTTATTAAAATTAGAGGTTCGTTGTGGACATAAAAGCACAACAGCCTGCAGACGGTATTTTGAAACGTACTGACTACGGTAATACAAAGTGTTATCAAGTTGTATGTGAATGTGGATCTGCTGATCACGATCATAATCTTTGGGTAGAGGCAGACGAACATCTTATATCTGTAACTATCTACACTACTGTTAAAAGCAAGTGGTGGAGCATAAATCGTTGGAAAACAATGTGGGCCTTGCTGACTAAAGGCTATGTTGAATATGAAGCTGATCTCATTATGAATGAACAGCAGGCTCTTAATTATGCAGATACTTTAAAGAAAGCAGTTAACGATGTCAAAAGTTTCAAAAAGCCCTGAACGTAATACCTTCCAAAAAGAAGGATACATAGAACGAACTAAGGAAACAGGCAAAGAACCTGATCAAAGTTATCTCAACTGGTTTGACGAAATTCGAATGAACGAAGACAAAAAAGTTCAAGATCTAGAATGGCAAAAAAACAATTTAGAATATGATCTTCGTTCAACTGATTGGATCCTTGAAAAGGTTCGTGCCAGTGACAACTATGCTCAAAATATCTATGCGGCTCTGTGCAATAATGATTTTATGAAATTGGCCGTGGTGCCAATTCTTAAAGAAGAAACATGGTCATGTTCATGGCGTCATGCTGGCGGCATCGTAGCTAACATGCAAGAAAAGGGCGACTACATTGATTGGTACTGTAGCGGTATTGGTAACAGCGAAGATGGTTACGGCCTCGCAGGTAACAACCCAGAACAGGGTGCCTATGTTCAAGAGAGTGTAGTTACAATAGAAGTAAGAGAAGACCTAAAGAAATTAGGTTGGATTGTTATGGAAAGTGAAAAAGATTAATTAAAGCGGGTGTCGTAAAATGGTATTACCTTAGCCTTCCAAGCTAAAGTCAGGGGTTCGATTCCCCTCACCCGCTCCAAATCTCCTCTTGACAACTGGTAAAAACCCTGCTATAATATATACATATTGTTAAACAGGAGATCTAAATTGGCTACAAAACTTCAAAAAGCAAGCATTGCAATTCGCCAAAATAAAGGGCGTGATTATAGTCCAAAATGGGATGACGTTGAATCTTTAAGTGCCGATGAGTTCTCCAAAAAGTTTCGACAAGCAATGGATTGGTATCGGTTAGAGTGTACAGAAAAAACGCTCAAACCAAAAGTTATCGACTGGATGGGTCGAAACGGATATGATAAAAACACTATTCAATCTTTTAAGAAAACTAAAGATAATCGTTGTTCTCAAACTGTGGGCGCTATTGCTTCTTGCCTAATTAAAGGTATGCCTGCTCAACGTGCAGGTTTTAATAACGATCGAAATACAGAAGAATGGCTCCGAAACGAAATTACTAAAATTATCGCAGAAGGTAAAAACGACATTGACGAAGATGCAGAAGTCAATACTGTTGTTAAAGTTGTAACTTATGTGCCTAGTATACAAGATCGTCTGCGTGATGCCGCAGGCAAAATGAGCGAAGAGCTTGACTACGCAATTGACACCTGGATTACTAATCCAGAAGAATTTGATCCAAAAGCATTTAAAATTGTTTCGTTGCTTCGCGGTCATGGCGCCAAGGCCGCTCATGCTCGATTTATTAAAAGCTACTTCCAATCCGGTCATGAGGAATTGTTAGAGCTTGCTAGCGGTACTGCTGATGAACAGTTGCGTGAAGCCTACAGTAAAAACAGTCGTAAAAATATTAAGAAACTGATCGATTTTTACGAAAGCATTATGGCCGCATGTGAGCAGATTGCCGCAGAGCAAAAGGTACTTAAGAAGCCACGTGCTAAAAAAGTTAAACCGGCTGAAGAATTGGTTAAAAAAATTAAATTCAAAGTTAGCGATGATAAAATAGGTATTGGCTCTGTTTCCCCTACAGGACTAATTGGAGCTCAGGCCGCTGTTGTTTACAATACAAAAACTCGTAAGATCGGTGTTTATATTAGTAAGACCAGTGCAGGCCTAAATGTTAAAGGTGCTAGTATTGTTGAGTTTACAGAAAAAAGTTTCCAAAAGACTCTGCGTAAACCCGATGTACAAATTAAAGAATTTAAAGAACAAAATACACAAAAGCGTGTAGAGACTTGGTTCGGTAAAATTAAAGCGACAGAAACTTTACTCAATGGACGGATGAATGAAGAAATTATGTTATTGAAAGTTTTTAAATAAGAGTTTATAATAATTTAAGGAGAAAGACATTGAGTGATCCATTAGAAGAAGCCGCATTAATTACAGAAATGATGTTACAGGAAAGTTTAGCCAAGCGGGTTAAAGTGCCGGAAAAGACAGGATTTTGTCTAGAGTGCGAGGAGCCCACAGAAGGTGCATTCTGTTCTAAAGACTGTAGAGAAGACTACGAAACTAGAGACCGCATTAATAAAATTAAAGGTAATAAAACATGAGCGTTATCGAGGATCTTAAAAAGAAAATCAACACTGACGTAAGTGGTAAATGGATTCAAGTTGGAGAACTGGAAAAGTTCGCCGAGTTGATTGTGCAGGAATGTATTGATATCATTGCCCCATACAGTGTTAGAATGAGCAGACCCGGTGAAGAATACTTACATCCTATTCAAGAGATTAAAGCACATTTCGGAGTTGAAGAATGAACGGAAGAACGGTGCATTACATTGATGTGAGCAAGATGTCCGAAAAGGAACTGTGCAAAGTATTGAACATTAAGTATGTGCCTTGGTATCGAAGCAGTTTGTTTTGGGCACTGGCCGTGTGTTTCAGTTTACCCAGTATTATAATGATTATGGAGATAGTAAAATGAATGAACGAATTAAAGAACTTGCTAGAGAGGCTGGATTACTAGCATACAATCCAGAAGGACCGCCCACTAAACTGGAAAAGTTCGCCGAGTTGATTGTGCAGGAATGTGCCAGCAAGGTAGATTTTATCTTGCGTGAGCGGAGGGATGGTGGCGGAACTATGGGCGATAAGATTAGAGAACATTTCGGAGTGGAAGAATGAACAAAAGAATTAAAGAACTTGCCGAGCAGGCTACCAATGATGTTAAAGATGAATTTGGCCATTGGATTAACAGTGAATTTAATAAAGAAAAGTTTGCCGAGTTGATTGTTCGAGAATGCGCTGATATTGCAACAATTCATCAACAGAACCATGCGCACGACTCTATTGGTCGATATGTTCTTGATCATTTCGGAATAGCAGAGCGTGAAGATCTTGTTCAAGATCCCAATCTCCATACATGCCCGTATGCAGAAGAAATTCATGGAGACTATGAAACACTATGTGATTGTGATGAAGAGCGGACACGTCAATGTGCTCAAAGTATTTAACTTGGAGTTAAACGATGAACGAACAAATTAAAGAACTTATCAAACAAATGGATCAAGCAGAAACCCCAACGGGCGGTGGCGCTTTTACCCTCTATGACACAGACTTGGAATATTTCGCCGAGTTGATTGTGCGAGATTTAATTCATAGTATGATAAAACGATATGGTGACGATGATGAGTTACCAATTCAGGAAATTAAATTGTTTGTTAAAGAACATTTCGGAGTTGAACGATGACCTTACCTGATGAAAGATATCGGGCAGTAGTGCAAACTATACGATTCCTAACAGACTTACAGTCCTCGACGGTATATCCTAGGGTACCTAAACAAGTTAGGAAAGCTGCTCTTAGTTTGTTGAGACATTATCCCAGTGCTTGGGATATGAAAGCGGCTAGTGAACTAGCACCACATGTGTTTCAAGAACGGATGGAACCACTGTATCGTATGGTTAAGCAGTATGATATGGAAAAGAAAGAATCTAAATGAAAATTGGACTAAGTTATAGTCGATGCGTTCGCGACATTGTGGATGGGGTAGTAGATATCAACGATGTTTTGATTCTCATTACTCGCACAGATTTTGATCCGCACGATGATGAACAGTGGCGGGGTATTTGGATTGGCTACGGTGGTGGGACCGACAATGGCTACACTACTGGATTCTTTAGTCAAAGCAATCCTGAATGGGCCGGCTACCACGACGAAGATCGCTTTCGTAGTGTGAGCATTGAACTTTGGGAAACTGGCCGGTTCCATCAGCCACGCAAGTTCGGCGCACACGCATTTCGTCGTCCTGAAATTTGGCTAGAAACAGTTCTTCCAAGTAGTGAGCTGGAAACAAACCCCGCCGCTAAGAAAGCATGGGATCAGTTCCAGATAATTGCAGGACTCACTAATACCAAGCTAGATAAGGAATACAAATGAAACAAGAATTAGACGATTTGTTATGTAAAAAATATCCTAAGATGATGGTTAATCGAACTTTGCACATGACCGAGACTTGTATGTGTTGGGGCTTTGAATGTGGTGACGGCTGGTTCAATATCCTTGATCAACTCATGGGTAGTATTCAGCACCATATCGATTGGAATAATAAAAACTTTGAAAAGGGTTATACCCAATACAAACAAGTAACGCAGGTAACGCTAGACCAAGTTAAAGAAAAGTTTGGCACATTGCGGTTTTACTACACAGGTGGCGACGACGAAATCAGCGGTATGGTGCGTATGGCAGAAAGCATGAGTGCAGTTACTTGCGAAAGCTGTGGCAACCCCGGAGAACAAACACAAGGTGGCTGGATTAAAACAATATGCAAACCATGCGAAATTAAACGTGAAGAACAATATTACAAAGAAAAGGAAACAGTATGAATTTAGTACCTATGGTCATTGATAAGACCTCAACAGGTGAACGAGCATTTGACATCTATAGTCGATTACTTAATGAGCGTATTGTGTTTTTAAATGGTGCTGTGAATGATGATGTAGCCGCTAGTATTGTTGCACAAATTCTTCACTTAGAAAGTGTTGACTCAGACAAAGATATTAATTTCTATATTAACAGCCCAGGTGGGGTTGTTACAGCAGGTATGGCTATCTATGATGTTATGCAGTTTGTTAAATGCGATATTGCCACATACGTTATGGGACAGGCTTGTAGTATGGGCAGTTTATTGGCACAGTCTGGAGCCGCAGGTAAGCGTTATATGTTACCTAACGCTCGTCATATGATTCATCAACCCAGTGGTGGTGCTGGAGGTCAGGCAACTGATATGGAAATTCAGGTTCGTGAGATCTTGAAAATGAAGGAAACCCTTACGGGAATCTATGTTAAACATAGTAGTAAGGGTCGAACATATGACCAGTTAATTCAAGACATGGAACGGGATAAATTTATGAGTGCCCAAGAAGCACTTGAATATGGACTCGTTGACCAGGTTGTTGAAAAACGTACTTAAATTTTTACTTATTTTATCATTAGTTTGGGGAGTGCCTGTTTATGCTAAAAAGCATAGTAAACATCAGGCAACTCCCCAAGATTCTATTCTCGCCACCTCTTACATAGTTAAAGACATAGATACCGGCGAAATTCTTTCAGAACGCAACAGCTGGGAAATCCGAAGCATTGCATCTATAACCAAGCTAATGACCGCTATGGTTATTTTAGATGAAGGGCAAAACATGGATGAAATGCTCAAAGTACATTCCATAAAAGGAATAAGTTCTAGGATACCAAAAGGACATTTGTCAAGAAAAGAACTGCTAACTCTTGCTCTAATGAGTAGCGACAATTTAGCTACTAAAATTCTAGCTATAAATTATCCAGGTGGGGAAAAGGGAGTTATTCATGCAATGAATATTAAAGCACAGTTATTAGGAATGGTTAAAACTAAGTTTGTAGATCCTACAGGATTACTAGATGGAAATGTTAGCACAGGAAACGAGCTTACAAAACTGTTGGCGGCAGCCGAGGCATATCCTGCAATAAAAGAAGACAGCACTAAAACAAGCAAACGAATAAAAGTTGCAGGAAAAAAGAAAAGTAAGTTTGTAGACTTCCATAACACAAACAAACTTTTGCTATCTATACCAGAAATTACAATTAGTAAAACAGGTTGGATAAGAAAATCAGGAGGATGTTTAATTATGTCCATACACAGCAAGGGTCGTAGGCTAGCTGTAATCCTACTAAATAGTAGAAACACCCATACTCGATTGAGAGATGGAGAAATACTATACGGATTACATCATGGTAAAAACATTTGAAACACCCGAAATTAACGATATCACTGTAGATAAACTAGCACTCAAACCGGGAGATCTTAGTGGAGATTTTATTTCAGGCGGAACAATAACAAAATTTTCTAGTACAGGTATTACTGATAGGACTACTAGACAAACACTAATTGTTGAAGATGATAGAATCTTTGTAAAACACGCCGTTATAGAAAGCATTGACAATAGTCTTAAAGTTAGAGGCGACGTTAATATATATGGAACATTAACCGTGGGGTTGCTCAAAGCATCGGAAGTACTAGCCAATAACAAGTTAGAAAAGCAATTCTTAGAATTTGCCAATCCTGACAATGACTCTGTAGGGTCTGGCTTGTTATGGACAACACCCGAAGGTAATAAACAATTTGTTTTTCGAACTGCTCCAGAAAGATTCTGGTCAACTGAAAACATTGATATCCCGTCCGACCGCAATTACTTAATTAATGGACTTCCTGTTTTATCCGAATCAGAACTAGGTAGAGGAATTGTTAAAAGTAACATTAAATCTTTAGGAACGTTAAACGATTTAACAGTTGCTGGTCGAGTAACCTTTGGAGATTTTGTAACCTTTAATCCAATAAGTCAACGAATGTCAATTGGAACAGAGGATGCAAACGGTGCTCTTACCATTTATGATTATGCTAATGATGTTGAAATTGTGTTAGACAGCAATAGTGATGGACAAGGGTTAATTGGTACATTTAATACTAGAGGGTTGGGGATTATTACCGATAATCAAATTAGAGTTGCAGTAGATGTTACTGGAGACGTGACTGTAGGGCATGAACAAAAAGATAGTACAGTAACTCGAGTCTACGGAAAACTAAGTGTAGGTGTAAAAAACCCAAGAGAACAATTTGAAGTTGCAGGAAATATGCGTGTGGGGAATAGATTATTCAGCCAAGGCAATGCTATTCCAGAACACGGTAATTACCAAAAAGGTGATATTGTTTATAACACAGATCCAAAAGAAGGTAGCTATATTGGATGGGTATGTGTAGCAGGCGGTACTCCGGGTTTATGGAAACCATTTGGAATGATTGGTGCATAAAGATTCCCAAGTCTATTGACATTAATTAAATAATACATTATAATAATACAAGCGGCCTTTGGCGTTCATCCCGCTCTATAAACTCTGCCAGCCTATGCTCATTAACATAGGAGAAACAGCATGTCACTACAACCCGTACAATATAAGTACACCAGCACTAAAGAGTATCACGACGCATTCCCATGCGCTTATCGTCAATGGAGGGCTGACAGTCATTGCAACATGAATCACGGCTATTCATTTAGCATGAAATTCTATTTTGGCACAAACAATCTAGATGTTCGTAATTGGGCGGCTGATTACGGAGGTTTAAAAGAACTTAAAAAAATCTTGGAAGACCAATTTGATCATACTACCTTAGTTGCGGCAGATGATCCAGAACTTGAGTTCTACAAAGAAATGGAACGCCGTAAATTAGCCAAACTAACTATTCTCCCAGCATTAGGTTGTGAAGCACTTAGTGATATGCTCTACAAGTATGTCAATGGTGTTTACATTCCCGACATGTGGGGTGAAGGCGAAAGCAAGCGACTGTGGTGCTACCGAGTAGAAGTTAGAGAAACTCAAAGTAACATGGCTTTTAGAGAAGGCCACCGTGAATGGAATGAGGATTTATTTGCGTAAATTCTGGCGCCTTTGGGCGAAAGCCCTTGGCGAAAAAACAGGCAGTACGGATGCCGAAGCCGATAGAATCGCTTTTATTCGTACTGTTATTGTATTATGCTATATAATAACAAACGCATTTATAATTGCAGGCGTTATACGACATTGGAATTAACATGAAAAAAGTATTAGTAACAGGTGGAGCAGGTTTCTTAGGAAGCCATTTGTGTGATAGACTAGTAAATGAAGGACATCATGTTCTTTGTGTAGACAACTACTTTACTGGTAGTAAAAAGAATATCGAGCATCTTCTTGAACATTCAAATTTTGAAATTATAAGACAAGACATTTGCCTTCCTTTATATGTAGAAGTAGATGAAATTTATAATCTAGCGTGTCCTGCAAGCCCGCTGGCATATCAATGGGATCCTATTCAAACTATGAAAACTAGTGTTATTGGATCTTACAATTTATTGGGTCTGGCAAAACGAACAGGTGCCCGAATTTTACAAGCCAGTACTAGCGAAATCTACGGTGATCCAAAAGTTCATCCACAAACTGAGGATTATTGGGGCAATGTAAACCCAATTGGTATCCGCAGTTGCTACGATGAAGGTAAGCGGGCGGCAGAAACGTTGTTTATGGACTATTGGCGTGTCCATAGTGTAGACGTTCGAATTATCCGAATTTTCAACACCTACGGGCCCAGAATGAACACAGAGGATGGTCGTGTTGTAAGTAATTTTATTGTCCAAGCGTTACGAGGTAAAGACATTACAATTTACGGAGATGGAAGCCAAAGTCGAAGTTTCTGTTATGTTGACGATTTAATTGACGGGATGATAAAATATATGGCGTTGGATCGTGATGATATGCCGGGTCCGATTAATTTGGGTAACCCGGGTGAATTTACCATGTGGGAACTTGCCAAAAAAATCATCGAACTTACCGGTACAACTGGCCAAATATTACAGCAATCATTACCACAAGACGACCCAAAACAGCGTCGCCCAAACATTACCAAAGCCAAATCTGTGTTACAATGGGAGCCAAAAATCCAATTAGATGAAGGTTTGGCAAAAACAATTGAATATTTTCGCTCTGTGATTTGACAAAACCAGTTTTTTATGTTATACTATACACATAGAAACAAAGTTGTTAGGTCAAACATGAATCATCTATACACCATCCGTTGGACACAAAGTCCAACTAGCTCATGGACCATACCGCACACGGTAAAGCTGTCCGATTCCCAGGCTGTCCAACAGCATGAAACATCTATTGAAGAAGAACTAGACAACGGCAATTTTGATCTTGCTAATTCAGTTCTTGCTAAATTTAGGAACAAATAATGGAAACAAAATTACAACCAAATAAACGTTGGGAAGTTACGTTAGAGGAAGATCCCAAGACAGGTGATCTCATACTTCCTATTCCCCAAGAAATACTTAATTTACAAGGTTGGAAAGATGGAGATGAGCTTGATTGGAAAGTTAATACCAACGGCACGTGGACCTTGTCAAAAGCCAATGATGAATAAGACCCCAGCACTTTTACTGTCATTAGTAATAATGTCAGGTTGCGCTTCAAATTATAGAATCTCCACAATGGAGGAAGTTTATAATACACCAGTAGATTGTCTAAACAGAACAATGATAGTCAATTGGTTAAATGAGCAAACAACTTATCCTAAACCCATAACACAGACAGAAGATGAATACAACAAACGCATTTCAGCTATTAAGCAAAAACTTTGGACGGTTCGTGCTCGTTGCAATGCTGTTTAGCATTGTAGGCTGTGCCAGTTCTAGTCGAAAACCATTAGACATGGACGAACTAGTGAAGTTTCAAGCAGATTGCTCAATTAAGGATTCTCAATTTGAGTTCTTAAAAAATGCATTACCTACACGTGGAGAGATAAAATCTGCCAGTGTACAGCGGCAGTATTTTCGAAGATGGGATGATGATGACGAAGATACTGAGTACATGTCTAATGGTGCTTACAAATTTTGGGTAAATCGTAGTATTGGAAAGATATATAAAAAATGCGAAAAATAATATTTTTATTGCTAATCCCCGGAGCTGTTTTGGCTCAAGAGCGTACTTATAGGCAAGTAATTACCCAAAGCTCGGCGGCGGTGATTACAAGTGAAACAAACTATAAAGAACGAGCAGGATTGAGTAAATCTGGCAAGGATATCTGTATTGTTGATACAGAACTCCAAATTGAAGGACAATGGTATAAAGCTCACGGAGAGGCAGGCGGGTTTACCAAAACTGAGGCATGTAAAACCGCCGCCCTTCTGGCAAGACAGGGCTTGACAAATTCGATAAAACCATCTATAATTAGTAGCAAGGCAGAGATAATATACGAAGAAAATAATAACACAAAACATATTGATGGTTACAAAAAGGGTGAGCTAGTTGATATAGGAAGTTTGAGAGTTCATCCAAAAGAGCAGAAAGATTTTGAGTATCAGTCAACTACATGTAAATGGTTTTATGATGTAAGGCGACAAGGAGAGAAAGGTATCAAACAATATAATCTTATTGCTTGTAAACTTTCCGATGGTTGGATTGTTGAAGACGTTTTTAATTAACACACACAGAAAGGTAATATATGTCGAAACTTTTGTTAGGTTTCATTCTAGGACTAGTCGTAGCTACAGTTGGGTTCTCGGGCGTTGCTCGAATGCTCGATAATGGTATTACTACAATCAAATCACAATCACAGGAGATGGCAAAATGAAAAAGAGTTTATTCTTAATTCCCGCTCTGGCAATTCTTACTGCTTGCGGTTCAATGAAAGCGGTTGAAGATCGTAAAACGTATGCCGAACCAGTATGGTATCAAGAGTGTGCCCAAGCTGGTGTTAAAGGTTGGTTCTGGTGGAAAGAAGACTATGTCTATGCTTGCGGTGCCGGCGAATCACTCCACGCACAGGCCGCTGAAGAACAAATGGATGCTATTGCAATGAACAATTTTGCAAAACGTATTAACGGTACTGTTAATTCTGAAACAGTTATCGACATTAAAGACGACAAGAAATCTACACGTACTATGATTTCTTACAAGGTTGAAGACACCTCTATTCACAAATATGTTAAAACCGAAAAAGGTCATTTCACTATGAATGGACGTCATTATACATACGTTCGTTTAGAAATGAAAAAATCAATCTTTGAGCAATTAGTTTCTGAAGCTAAGGGTGCCAAAGTAGCACAACAATAATATGATTAGAATTTGGTTGGCATTTTTTGTCATTGCCGGAATCATCCATTTTGGAATTCAAGCCTGGCGAGACATGACCGGAAAAGAACGTTGGTCATTGACAAGATCGTTGGGATATAGTATAATTGTTGTATTGCTATCTGTTCTAGTAATGACTGTAATTGTAGTTCTTTTTTAAGGATTCATATGATCAATGATCGTTATCTTCGCCCTTTGTATTTTTCTCTGGGTTTTGTTGTTTGCTTTTTTCTTTTTTCACAAGGTATTATCTAATATGAAACGTATTTTTACTCTCTCCGTTCTTGCCGCGGCTATTTTGGCAACAGGTTGTACTCGTATTGAAACCGGTGAGGTCGGTCTCCGTGTGGGCTTTGACAAACAAGTCAACACCGGTGAGTTGCTACCTGGCTCCTTTAACCAGACTATCATTGGCAATGTTATTACATTCCCAATCAAAGAGATTACCGTTAAAGTTGAAGACATGGCCCCATTGGCCAAAGACAATAGCACAATGAAAGACTTTGATGCTATGGTCACCTACAACATTAATCAAGCACAGGTGGCTGAGATTTATAATGCCAAGAACCGTAGCTTCCACGCTGTTCACGATGGCGATGTCTACTTGATGTACAATTACATCTTCAATGCCGCACGTAACGCTATCTACAAGGCCGCACGTAAGTATGAAGCATTGGAAATGGGCGATGCTCGACAAGCCATGGAAACTGAAATCAAAGAACAAATTACTCGCACACTGGCAGAAGAAAAGTTGGATGGTGTTATTGTAATTGGACAAGTATTGATTCGTAACATTGTGCCAGCTGATTCGGTTGTTGCTTCTGCTAACGAATTAGTCAAGGCCAAGAACGAGTTCAAGACTGAAGAAGTCAAAGTGGCCACTGCTCGCAAGCGCAATGAGTCAATGCAGGCCAACCCAATGGCTATTCCACTGTTGCGAGCAGAAGCTGAAGCAGATGCCATGCGTAACTTGCCAAATGCTATTGCCAACTTCAAAGGTCACACTTTGGTTATCAATAGTGTAGTGACTCCTACAGTTCAAACTAACGGAAAATAAAATGTTTTTTGATTGGTTCAAAAAGCCCGACTATAATAATGTAGTGCCGCTATTTCCAGAGCCCGAGGCTGTTCCGTATATCGAACCCCCTAAACAGGAACGAGAATATTATAGTATTGGAATAACTAGTGATAATCGAATGACATTTAAAACTGGTATTTCAACTCTTACTATGAATCGAGAGGGGTGTGAACATTTAATTGAGCAACTCACTGTATTCATGAATCAGCTTCCAGAAAGTACAGATGACTAAAAAGATAGGCTTTGCCTGTAAGTGGATTGACGATCCGTCTCAAGTAGACGGCATCGGTCCCAAAGATCCCGCCAAAAAATATAATACCGGTAGTACTACTGTTGCTTGGTTAAATAGACAGAGCACAGAAGTAGCAGAAGAAAAGTTGTGGGACCTAATGGTAGGCAACATCGAAGCTACTCGTTTGCTAGTTGAAAGGGTGGGCAACCTTGAAGAAAATCTTAGAATGGTACGACTCAGTAGCGATATACTACCTGTATATACTGAGTCAACTTGGCAGCGGTATTGGCGGCTTCCCGATGTTCGAACGTATTGCGAAAGAGCATTTAAAGCCGTGGGAGATGTGGCTCGCGAGAATAACGTTCGGTTGTCTATGCATCCTGGTCAGTTTACTGTGCTGGCCAGTATTAATGAAGGTATTGTAGAACGCTCAATTGAAGAATTTGAGTATCACGCAGACATGGCTCGTTGGATGGGATATGGCAAGACTTTTCAAGACTTTAAGATTAATGTACACATATCAGGTAAGCAAGGACCTGACGGTATCCGCAGTGCCTACAAACGCTTATCACCAGAGGCCCGTAATTGTCTTACCATCGAAAACGAAGAAAATGCTTGGGGCCTAGATGATTGCCTTACTATTAGCGATATCGTTCCTATTGTGCTTGACATACACCATCACTGGATACGTGAGGGGGAATATATCAGCAATCAAGATAGCCGTGTTATGCGTGTCGTGGACAGTTGGCGCGGTCTGCGCCCTACTTGTCATTACTCAATATCTCGAGAAGACTATCTTGTGGGTCATGACACTAGTATAATGCCACAACATGCAAGCCTGTTAACCGAAGGTTATAAAAAGCAAAAGCTCAGAGCACATTCAGACTTTTACTGGAATACAGCATCGAATGAATGGGCTCTGAGCTTTCTAAATACACATGATATTATGTGCGAAAGTAAAGGCAAAAATCTTGCAAGTTTTGCTCTACATCAACAGGCTAAAAAATTAGACCTTCTTTGAAGTTGTCTTAGCGGTTACTTTCTTAACAGCGGCTTTAGCATCCGCTAAAGTTACTTTACCGTCACCGTCGACATCAGCGGCTTTCTTAACTCTAGCACGAGTTTTCTTAACTGTTTCAACAACAGCCTCTTCTACAGCCTTAACTTCCTCAACAACCTTGGCTTCTACAGCCTTAATTTCTACTTCAAATTGGGTTGGGGATCCATCTTTCTTCCTAAAAAGAAGAAATGCAACTACTGCGATAAACGCAATTCCTAGAATATATTCCATTTTTAGTTTCCTTTATAAAAACGAGTAAACTATTTACTCGTCTATAAATATTAATATGACAAATCAGATCCTAGAATTTAGAAATATAGTCTCAGAAGCCGAAACAAGGAAAGAAAAACTTGTGCAAGATGCATTGCCCTATTTAAAAACAGAACTTGATCCAGTAATGAGCAAGGCTACATTAGATTACCATTTTAGCAATTTAGCCAAGAAATATGTAGAAAGATATAACAAAGGAGAAGGCGACTCCGATTTTAATAAAGCCGGTGCATTCCTGCATAACATCTTTTTTGCACAATTTAAATCCCCGGATGGGGCTAATAAACCCCACGGTAAGAGTGCCGAATTTATAGATAAACATTATGTAGGGGGAATAGACAAGGCTAAAGAAGAAATTGAAAAAACAGCTATGTCTATACAAGGTTCAGGTTGGGTGTACCTTGCTCGTAACGGACAAATTAAAACTATTAAAAATCATCAGATTAACGATGACATAGTATTACTGATAGATTGGTGGGAACATGCATGGGCATTAGATTACCAAGCAGACAAAGCAAAGTACTTAAAAAATATATGGAGGATAATTGACTGGTCAGTTATAAATGACCGACTAAATTTAACACCGAGTAGCGATTGACTTTTTAATTAATTAACTATACAATATCTAAATGCTAAAAATAAAAAATGTGTCTGCAACCATAGACACCACACCTGTGTTATCCAACATAACACTCGAAGTAAACCCCGGCGAAATTCATGTAATAATGGGCCCAAAGGCTAGTGGAAAATCTACGCTTGCTCATGTCATTCAAGGAAATCCCTACATCAAACAAAACGAGGGATCAATAACCTTAGGTAAAAAGAACATTAATAAACTATCTACTGACAAAAGAAGTCAACTAGGTATTTTTAGTTCATTTCAGTATCCCCCTGAAATCTTAGGACTAACTAATTTAGAAGCAGTAAAAATAGCCGTAGAAAATGCTGGTCAGATATCTTTTAATTCTGAGTTAGAAACTTGCTATAGATCGTTAACCAATCAATTTGAGTTAGGATCTTCCTTTGCAGATCTAATTTTTAATTCAGAAGAAATGAGTCCGTCTAGTTGGAGGAAAAATGAAGTGTTACAAATGCTCATGCTCAATCCTAAAATTGCCATTTTAGACGAAGTAGATCTAGAATCTGATAATAGATCATTAGAAATAATTTCTGGATCTATTTTGTCTTTTATGAAACAAGGTGATCGATCATGTATTTTAATTACAAATAATAAAACGTTTTTAGATCTAATAGAACCCACACATGTTCATATATTAGTAGATGGGATGATTAAACAGCAGGGTAATAAAGAATTATATAAAAGGATTATTGAAGATGGCTATACACAGTTTTCTTAAAGCCGAACGGGGAGACCCCGACTGGCAGTTTACGCCAGAACGATACTTTGGCAAAGAATTTCAAATGATTGATGCTAGTACCATAGAATTAAAAGCTGAACGAAAAGACCTTATGATACTAAGGCAAACACCTACTGATAAAAAATTATTAGCAAAACATGTTAAAATTACTGTTCAAGAAAGTGCAGAATTAGACCTAGTTATTCTAAATGAGGCTGACAATAAGTTACAACAGATATTTTTATACGACATACATGTACGTCAAGGTGGAACAATTAACTTAGGATTGTTTGCTAGAGACGGAAAATTAAACAAACATATTATTCAGGTGTATCAAGAAGAAGACAGTCAATTTAATGCCTATGGGTTATTATCAAATATTGTAGGTGGTGATACTGAAGTTATTACTAAAATAGTTCATCAAAACCCCATAACCAACAGTAACCAATTGTTCTTATCGTTAGCTGGAGAAAATAGTCAAACAGTATTCCAAGGAATGGTTGTATTACAACCTGGATCTGAAGGTAGTGAAGCTAATGTAAACAGCTCAAGTATGGTTATAGGCCCCAAGGGAAGATGCTTTACTAAACCCGAAATTTATAATGATTGCGATCATACCGTAAGTAATGTGGGGTCTATGTCTAGTTCTTTGAACCTTGAAAAGATATATTATCTACAAACTCGAGGATTAACATTGGAAAAAGCCATGGAAACCGTTGTTAATAGTTTTAAAAATCAAGTAATTAATCTAGTACAATACAAGGAATTAAAGGACGAAATAGTCCAAATGTACGCAGATTAACGCCCGCTACGTAGTCAAAACACAAAGGTTTACCTTTTAGGTAAATATCAGTATGACTGGTTTACATGCCATAAAAACAAATAAATATGGCTACGTAGAGGACGAACATGGCACAAAAAATCAATATTGGTAATCAAAGCAACGACGGAACAGGCGATAGTATCCGCGATGCCTTTAGGAAAGTTAATGAAAACTTTGCTGAATTATACGCAGTTAATAATTTAGGTGGCGGCCTATACTTTACAAAATTAAAAGATGCTCCAACAGAGCTAATAGCCAGCACGGCCACAAGTCCAGCTGTAGTCGTTAGCAATAATTTCGGAAGCGCATTATTACAGAAAAAGCTAGTAGCCGGTCAAGGTATTAATATTAATAATACCCAAGATGATACTATAACTATTGAAAATCCCAATTCTAGTTTATCAACTGATCAATTCCCGGAACTAGCAGGAAATCTAAACGGAAACACTTATCGGGCTGTAAATTTTGGAAATCCAAGAAACCCGCAAGATTTAGTAACCTTAGATTACTTTGAAAAGAACAGCATTTATAGCCGAGTTAATCTTTTTGTAAGTTTAAACGGTACAGATGCAGGACAGACAAACTTTCCACTGGAGCGCAGAGGTAGGTCACTAGCCTATGCTTATCGAACATTGTCGGCCGCATGCCAACGAGCCGAAGAAATTATTAATGATGCTCCGTTAGAACTTAGTGTATATACACATGATTTAACTTATAACAACGGTGCTACTACAGCTACAGTATATCTTACCACTGCTAGTATAGCTATCCCAGGTGATATCACACTAAAAGTTAATGTAAGTAGTTACGCAGGAACAGACGCTTTTATTAACAACGATATTAGACCTGGTCAATATATTAAAGGTGTATACTCAGAAACACTGGCCTTCATTGACGATTTAAGTTCAACAACTGAAGGTACAGACACCGTCGAATATTATGAAGTAAGATATAGTTTTAATCCAACTGGAAACGGCTTTGCTGTTGGAGAGCCATTACTTTACGGCACACAAGCCTCTACTGCTCAAATTACTATTTTTATAGAGAGTGGTGAGTATTACGAACATTTGCCTATTAGGGTTCCGTCTGGTGTTTCGCTAAGAGGTGATGAATTCCGTAGGACTATTATTAGACCAGCACCATTAATCAGTGAAAGTCCATGGGCAAACCTTTGGTTTAGACGAGACGATCGATTCGACGGCATGACCAAAGATACTAATAACGGTATTACAGGTCTTGCTCCACTAGGAGACCTTTTCGGATATCACTACCTAACTGATCCATCTGATCCAGAGTCTACACCAAAAGACAATAGAGATATGGATGTATTCTTATTAAATGATACAACTATCTTAAGAGGGATAGCGGCACAGGGACACGGCGGATTTATGTGTGTACTAGATCCCGAAGGTCAAATTTTAACCAAGTCGCCTTACATTCAACAGTGTAGTAGTTTTACTAGAACACTGGACAAACAAATGTTCTCCGGAGGTATGTATGTTGACGGATTCTCCGGAAATTTAAGTGCCCAACCAACTGACGCAAGTACTTACTTCTTAGGTACAACGACTATTGCCGTAACTGATTTATTTAGAGAACCGCAAACTCCCTGTTCGTTCTACTATCTAGGTAATAGATATGAGATTGACTATGTTACTGAATGGGATCCGCAGGCTAACACCGCTGTGTTACATTTGAACCCACAGAATCCAGGAGGCATTGCCTATACAGGAGGGGTGATAACTTTAACCACTGCCACTGGTAGTGGATATAGTGTAGCACCTATTGTAGTATTTGGCCAACCGAGCACCCCAGGTGGGTTTGGCGCACAAGGTGTTGCTAATATAGGCGGCGGCCTCATCACCTCCATTACAATCACCAATCCGGGATCTGGGTACAAAGATATAGATATATTAACTGTAAACTTTGTGGGGGGGACGTATGTTACTCCCGGAACAGGATTTGTTATTCCCACAAATAAATTAGCAATAGGATTTATCGGCCAATTACCCACTCCTATTGAAATTGGCACGGCTGGTAATAAGTCAATGTTAGCAGCAGACTTTACACAGATCAACGACATGGGCTACGGAATTGTTTTAACTAATAATGCTCGAGTAGAACTTGTATCTGTATTCACTTACTATACTTGGACTAGTTACTATGCGCTTAACGGTGCTGAAGGTAGAAGTTTAAACGGTAGTACTGTTTACGGAAAATATGGTATTAAAGCCGAGGGTGCTGATCCAAACGAAGTTCCAGTTCCAGTAAGATTAACCACTAATCAAATTCAAACAGCTACAGTAGTTAGCGGTACACTAGGTACATTAAATGCTGTTAATACCTCCGGTAGTACTAGCATTTACATTAAGGGATATAGTTACGTTCCTTACAGTCAAAGTATATTAGAAATTGATCACGGGGCCGCTGTAGATACATACGGTAATACCATTGGTATTGCAACTTATGATATTATTCAGGCCAATACGGTTAGCAACGTAGTAATTCCCAATCTAGTTAAATTAGACCTATCATCTGGTGGTAGTTTAAACTTTACTGGTGGTGCTATAGGATTAAAATTTCCTGTATCAACTGGTACTAATATCAGTATCAGAAGTAATAAGATACAAAGATTTAGCGGTATAAATGCGGCAACATTAATTAGACCAAGCACTGCATTACAATTTGTCGAATCAACTTCTACTACATATCACGTATTAGGATATGACTCAGCCACTGACGGTGTTGTAGGTGACAGTAGAGTCACAACTAGAGAAGCATTTAATTATGTTGTTTTACAAGTTCCTATCGGAATAGGTAGTTCTCCTGTTGCGGGGGTTAGCTCCGTCACTATCTATCAGTTGAGTGATTTAGATAGAAATAGAATATACGCAGGTGCAGGCAGTTCCGACACACAACTAATATTTGCCTGGCAGGGCAATATGTACAAGGTTACAAATTACACTACTTCCACAAATAATACAGCAACTATTGCTATTTCTCCTACTTTAATAACTGACATAACTAGTGGTGCCGGTGCGTCAACAGTTGCAATTAGTGCCGGCTTGCAGGCACAGGGTAACGGAGAAATTACAGTAAAGATCAGTAACATGCGTGTATCAAACCATGATATGGCACGAGTTGGTTCAGGTAGTTTCAATCAATCTAACGTACCTAATGATATTCTTGGACCTGCTACACAAACACCGTCATCAACACTTGAACGTATTGAAGTTGGTAAGGGTCGTGTATTTGCGGTTACTACTGACCAAGATGGTAACTTCAAAGTTGGAGACTTCTTCCAAGTTGACCAAGGTACAGGTGATATTACATTTTCCGCTAGCCTTAACCTTACACAAGTTGATGGTATTGGATTTAAACGAGGCGTTGTAGTTAAAGAATTTAGCGTAGACGATACTATTTCTAGTCCAAGGATTGACTCTGTACCAACTGAACGAGCAATGGTTCAATATTTAGATAGAAGACTAGGCATTAGCGTTAACCAACTGATAAACCCAGACAAACTTGGGTTTGGTTTCTTAGACCTTGACGGCCGACAACCAATGGTTGGAAATATAGATATGGCAGGCAATTTCATTAACATGGGGGGTGGATTTATTACCAACCTAACAACTGCCACTACTTCAACATATTCTTTATATGTTGCCAACAAAGGGTATGTGGATTCTTACACACATATGAAACTTGACCGTGCTGGTACCAGCGCAGTAGACCCCATTTCTGGTGTTAGTACTCCCGAAAAAGGGGTAATGCTTGGCAAACTGATGTTGTCGGAGCATCCAACAACCAGTACTTCATTAGTACAGGCAGTTACAAGAAAATATGTCGATCAGGTTAGAGCAGTTAATACATTGAGTGATGTAACATATACTAACGACCAAGACGGACATTTCTTAATGCTTGCTGACGTTATGCCGGCCAGTACTTCTACTAGTAGGCCGCTATGGGTACAATCAAGAAGAATTGTTAACGTAGTTAATAGTAACACCAGTAACATTATTATTACAAAGACTGCTGCCGCAACAGTTGCAAATCCAGCAACTACTGCAAGTTGGTTAACAATGACCATTAACGTCAATACCATTACCAATGCAATGATTAACGAATCAGCGGCAATTGTTCAAAGTAAATTGAATATGAGCAAGGCGGGAGTTGGTTCAACTTCTACTGGTCAAACACAGGCCGATCTTGGATTGGCAAAATTTGACGACATGTATTTTTTAAATCCGGATGATCTTGGATGGATAACGCTTAAGACTCCTGGCCTATTTCCAATCAATGCACAAACTGCTAGTAAAGTTAATAACGCACTAACTAAAGGAAGTTACATAAACTATAGTGCTGGTACTACCTATGATGGTAGTGCGGGTATTACTATTAGTGTTAATGCAACAGAATTTGGTACCGTTAATGCGATTGTAGCAAGAGACTATGCCGGTAACTTTACAGCTACAACTATAACGTCCGATCTAAAAGGAAATCTTTACAGCGGAGGGGGGACACCAGCAAAGATACTTGATAATGGCACAAGTATTTTAACTGGTTGGTTTAAGGGCAGTTATGTTCAAGTATGTAGTATAACCCATCAAGGCACTAGCGGAACAGGCAACATTGGTCAAAGTGATAATTTGTTTGGCATAGTGTATGCTAATACATTTTGTGGTAATG
>Ga0208975_1000058_pt1 | contig 57039 bp, 72 predicted proteins | sample GreLakmeER78MSRF_FD_187700 | JGI IMG/M metagenome (GOLD analysis project Ga0208975, IMG submission 187700) | Freshwater lentic microbial communities from great Laurentian Lakes, MI, USA - Great Lakes metaG ER78MSRF (SPAdes) | ecosystem: Environmental > Aquatic > Freshwater > Lake | place: Great...
AGTGACGTTCAATTGCGCGGTTACGGTTCCCGGCGACGGGTCGAGAAAAAGCGTCTGCCCTTGCTGGTAGGCCACCGGGTTCATGTTGGTCGTTACGCCAAGCTGCGCGAGCGTCTTGTTGGCGTCGTAGGGCTGTCGTCCAATCTGCCGCCGGGTGCGGGCTACCCACTCGTCCTCGGTCATAAATTCAATTGGCTGGTATCCACTGCTAGCTACTGGAAGCATAACGCTGCTCACGCTCTTGACGCCGATCAACGTCCCGGTCAATGCAACCACCGGAAAACACGCAGTTAAAGATCCGCCAGTTGGCGGAATTTGAACAAAAGCGTTCACCTCTGCGTATTTAAAATTGTGCGCCCGTTCTAGGTAGCGTCTGGCCGAGTTTAATGCCACCAGCGCAGTGTCGAGACCGTTCAGAATAAGGTCGTTTGCGGTGCTGCGGCCCATGTAAACCGCGATGAATGTCTTGAGTTCGGCAATGGTCATTTGATTACATTCTAAGCGGTCTGCCGCAGAATTCTTGCGTCACATCGGCGTATTGCGCGCTGCGGATTGCTTGCTCGGCCATTGCCATTGCAGCGATTCCCTTGGGGCTGTCGGTTTCCTCGGCAAAATAGGTGCGAGCTTTGGTGAGGTTGATGAGCGCCTCCTCCAGCATCGGGTGATTGGTCAGCGCGTTGCTGTCGGTGCCAAGCGTGAGGTCTGCCGGGTAGAAATAGGCGCTGACGTTAAAAGTGATTGCAACGGGCTGGTATTGCTCTGGCAAATAGAGCGCCCACTCGCCAGAGGGGCCGTTCTGCTCAAGGAACACGTATTGAATCGGATACGTGTTGGTAACGGTGTTGAAACTTGGATTGTAGTAGCCGATCCGATTGCTAATTGCTCGGCTAATTACATCCACCGGGATGGGCCGAGGATTGGTGCCAGTGGGGTCGTCGTAGGTGATTGGGCTCTTCTCATTGCTCAGGCATTTAAACGTGCTGCCGAGGCTTACGCTGCGAAACGTAATGGTGCCTCCGGTGCCTGCGGTCGTGACGTTCACAGGAACCGTAAACCCGGTGGCCCCTGTCACGGTGATCGTGCGCTCGCCGTTGATCGTCGGGATGCTGCCGCTCACGGCGTCAATGCTGCCAGTGTATTTCTGACCAGTGACCAGACCGTGCGCTGCGCTCACCACCACGCTTGGGTTGGCCGCGCTGTTGCTGGTCAACGCTACAACCGCCCCGGTGATGCTGAACGGCTGTTGCTGGCGCAAGAACGTCCAATTCTTGCGCGCTGCAATGCGTTTCTGTGAATGGTTTGCCCATCGACGGATATCTAGATCGCTTCGTGCGCTTTTGACGCCGAGTTCCTGCACCTCGTAGATAATCTCTGAAAGGGTAGCCATGTGGTAAAGAAAAAGCCCGAGCGGCTAGCGGCATGGACTGCCGGGCCGCTCGGGCGTTGAAGTGGTGTTTTGCGGCGGTCGCTTAGTAGAGATTCGCCACCGGAACCTTGTCGGCGGTGAAGGTCGTGGGTGCCGTGAAGGCCGCGACGGTTCCGAAGGTCTGCGTGACGCTGTTGCCCAGCACGCCACCGTGGCAGAAGGCCGGGACGGTGCGGAACTTGGCCGTGGTGCCATTGAAGGTCACAGCGACGAACAGCTTGGCCGGGCCTTGGACTGTGTACGGAGTCGTGAATGGAACCTGCTGGGTGTTGGCTGCGGTTCCAACCGTGACGCCAGCGACGGCGGAGTTGGCAAGAACAGCTCCGCCTTCGTCGTGCAAGCTGACAATCACCTTGTCGGTGCCACCTACGCTGCCAATCAAGTATTCGATGCCGGTGACCGTAGCGTTACCGGTGACGTTGATGGTTCCAACGTAGGCTGTGCCGTTGGTGCAGGCAGAGTCGGTGCCACTGGTGGCCGCGATGGGCTGCCACGTTCTGGTGTTGTTCGGGCGCGCCGGGATCTCAATAGGAGGATTGGTGGTGGAGTTTGGCATAATCGTGTGTGGTTACTTGGTTCCGCGAATGGAGCCGGGCGCGGGCTTGCGACCGCTCGGAGTGTTGGCCTTTATAATCGCAGGCAGTTCAAGGATCGGGGGCATTCCGCCAAGCACTTTAATCTGAGATTCGGTGTTGGGCGTGTAGGTTTTTACGGTGGATTTGTGTTTGCTCATAACGGTTCTGTTTATTCTGCGGTGTGAATGAAAATCCCGGTGCCGGGAGTGTTAGCTAGGTTAGTCAGGCTGTCAATTAGATGCTGGTCGCTGGTGGTCACTTTGGTGTCAGGAAAGCGGTATTTGGTTCCGTCGTTCAAGATTAGCCAGCGATTGGTGATGTTGTTGACAAAGGTTACGCTTGCTCCAGCCTGTTCCGGCGCTTTCGCTTCCGGTTTAGGTTCCACTAGCTCCGTTGCCTCGGCAGTGGTGCGGATTTGGCGAGCCATCGAATTAGGCGTTGATCTTTTGGAAGTTCGTCGCGTAGCCAAAAGCCTGCGGGTTCTTCATTTTGATGCCCAGCTTGGCGCGGAACTGGCCCTGAAGCGTGTCGGAGCCGGGGGTCGGGGCATACTGCTCAAAGAACAGCGGCTCAAAGGTCTTCTGCTTGATGAGCTCCAAGTCAATCACGATCATGTGACCGTTAAAGGTCGGGATGGTCTTGAACAGGGGCTCAGTGCAGAGGTCAATCGCGCCGAAGGGCGTCTGAACCGTGGTCAGCACCAGACCAAATTCGTTGTTGTTGTCACCCTGCATGATCCGGTAGCCGCCCTGTGCGCTGTTAGCAAACTTGCTGATCGCGCTGTAGGCTTTCGGGCCGCAGAAGGCAAGCTTCACATCGGAGCCCCAAGTCATGAAGGACTCAAACCAAGTGTTGAGCGAGTCGAGGCTGACGCCTGCACTGCCGCCGCCAGCCAGAGCGTTGTCGGTCAGCGTCACCTTGTCGATGCCGTTGCGGACGCCGCCAGTGCGGTAGGTGGTGCCAGCGACTTCAGCGACGCCAAGGTAATAGGCGAGGTTGATGTCGTTCGCAATGCGCTCAAGGGCGTCGGCTTTCTGCTCCATCCAAGGGCCGTCGATGTCGGTGCGGAGAATGCCGTTCTTGTAAGCGTTTTCGACCGAAGCGGTGGAGTTGAACGTCTGGATGTAGTTCAGGTAGTTGGAGGGCTGCGTGAAAGCACTCTCAATCGGGTTGCTGCCGTTGGGCTTCGCAAGGGTGATCAGCACGAAGGGCTGGTAGAGGGCCGTGACGACCGCCGTGGTCGCATTGCCGTTGTATCCACGGGCAGCGCGGCTGACGGTGATTGGCGTCGAGTAGCTGGAAGAACCAGCCACAACGATCATACGCTCGTTGGTGACGGTGTTTTCGATGATTGCACCGGGCTTCAGAAGCGTGCCAACGGTCTGGTCAAGCGTGCCGCTGTCGTAGGTGCCGGGGGCGGTAGTGTTAGAAAATTGGATTTGCGTGCTGCTCGTAGTCATCACGGTATCGCAGTAAAACACGCGGCGAGTCGGGTCTTTTTCAAACCAGTTGTAGGTCTGAGAGTCGGCGTTTTCGTTACCGAGGCGGCTCATCAAGGCGAACAAAGTCGATCCGGTGTTCATGCCCTTGGCATTCCGGTGGAGAACGCCCTGCTGCCATTCGCCAACGTCATCGTTGGTGTCGGCGTTGGCGCGGCTCAGGTAGCCAGCGACGGAGCCGAAGGCGTAACCGCGCTGGCGGTCGCTCAAGGTGGCACCAACGACGAATACCGCAGCCCAAGCGAGCAGCGGCGAGATTGCTCCGGTGATCGCAGCGGCGAGCATCAGGGCGGTGAAAGTGGCGTAGATTTTGAACTTCATAACGTGGTGGTGAGGATGTGTGTTGTGCTGTTTTCTTTGACGCCACCACGTTTGTCCGTTTGGACAATTGTTACAACTAAGTCAAAAGACCGGGGACTATTGTTGTGTCTTTTACCTAAGCAATGCCTTTGCTTTTGCCGCTATTGTTGCGCTCTTTCGCTTTCCAAGTTCTACTTTTCGCATGTGCGAGACGCTAACTCCGCAGTGATCTGCAAACTCTTTTTGCAGCATTCCGGCTTTCAAGCGTGCTCTGGCAATAGCGGTGCGACGTGGGCTAACTCTCATGCTGGTAAAGTAAAGCCCTGCCGCGCCCGTTGTGCGCTCCCCAGCGCAATCTCTGTTGATACCATGACGAAACAACAGCTTCCACGGGCGGCGACAGGGAAAGTCTTCACATGAATCCTGCACGGCGCATGGCGTCAATCTCGCTGCTTGCGCCCTTGATCACGCCGCCTCCACCGTTGCTGGTGACGCCTGTCTGCGCTGGTGGGCGAGGCCGTGGTGCTGCGGATCTTGTCGGTGCGTTTGATGTTGGGATTGCGCGTGCTTGACCGCTTACGCCAAGTTTTGCTGCGGTCGCTTTGGCAAGTTCTGACAAGAACGAATTCTCAAGCTGTCTTGCGCGCTCCTGTCGCCTTGCGGTGTGCGGACTGTTTGGCACCGCCCTGATGATTTCAATGAGATCGCTGTGTTCTGCCCGAAGGGTTCCCGCCATTTCACGCATTGCCCGCAGTCCGCCGGGATGGTTTTTGATTGTCGGGTTGCTTTCAAGAAACTGATGCTCGGTCTGGTATTGCGCGATCTGCTGTTGCTGGTGCGTAATCGGATGAAGCTGTTGCTCAAACCTCGTCAGCCTTTCGCCAATTTGATCCGCCATCCACCGTCTGCTGTCCAAAGCGATATTTGCCATCATGCGGCCAAAGGCTTTGGTGTCGCCCTCTGCAAGCATCTCGTCAAATTCCTCTTGTGACGGTGCAAACGATTCGGCGGCTTCAGACAGCCAATTATTACGAGTGACTGACTCGTCTTGCGGCTCAGATTCGTTTGATCTCCCGGTGCCGGGAGAATCCTTTTCGGTTTCGGGCCTTTCAGCCAGCATCTTGTGAAAAGCTTCCCACTCAGACGCAGTTTTTTCTTGGTCGCCAATTTTAAACTTTGGTTCCGGCGTTTCAACTGGATCTGGTTCACCAAGCTTTGGCGTTTCTGCAACGGCGCGAGCTTCGGGTTTTTTGCGCGCTTGGCGTTCGGGTTTAAATCGACCATTCAATCTGTCTCGGGTAGCCTTAGCCGCTCGCTCAATTGCTTTGCTCGGGCTCTCGCTCATGCCGAGTTCTTTGGCAACGTCTGCTGGTTTAATTTTTGCACCGGGTTCGCTGATGCCGCGATCTATAGACTGCGGCTGAATAATTTCTGGTGCAGGTTGAATGGTGGGCTCTGTAACCGTTACAGTCTGCCCGGTTGCGCTTTGACTAGCTGGAACCGCGACGGCTTCTCCGGTGTCTGCGGCGTTGAATTGCATGTGTCGTTTGATGTGCATGATTTATGGTTGGGTTTATTGGTTTGACTAACTGTTGACGGTGTTTGCGGTTGCGTTTGTTGCAGTTTTTACGGTCGCAATTCTAACTTCCTTGTGGATTTGTAAGGATCAATTTTGGTAGAACCGGATTCGGTTGGACGCACGCTGTATTGCACTGGCTGCGGTGCGTATCGTTTCTCTTGGTCTGTGTGCAACGCCTCTGCGTATTTGGTAGCGTTTTGAGGTGTGTCAAAAATTCCAAAGTGCCTTCCTGTCTTCTTGTATTGAGCAATGGCTTCAGCGTTTGTCATTACTCGTCCATCTTCGCTTACCGTGGGAATTACAGTTTCACCCCTGTCTGTTCCAATGCTGATAGTACGCACTGTGCTAATTGATCCGTCAGGATTTTGCACTACAGGCCGATTGGTCGAATCTATGTTGCCCCGTTCACGCCGCCCGCTAAGTCTTTCTGCGGCAGCGTTTATCTTTGCGTCGTTGGCGTTTGGAAGCTCTTTAACAAAACGACGATTGCTATTTAGCTCCTTTGCGTATTTGCGAGCTTCCCCGCGACGTATTTGTTGCGTTCTTGTAAAGTCATCTACAAATGGAGCCAATGCCATTTCCCCTACGTTTGCTGGTGCGCGGCCAGCGGAATAAAGGGTTGCAAGTGGGTTTGCCATTCCTTGAACAAATCCAGATTCCGCGTCGTCGCCTACGGTCTGCAATTGTTTATTTGCAACATTGCCCCATCCTTCTTTAGTGTTGTTGTAGGCTTCTAGGCCCATCGTTGCCGGAAGGATTACTTTTGCTGCCATTGGGGCTCCAACAAGTCTTGCTGCTGCTTTTGTTTTGCCCAAAAATACTGCCGCCTTGTGTTTCATGGCTGCGGCGTCCGCTATAATGTTTGCGGCGGTCTGCGCTTTGTCGGCAGTGGAAAGTTTGTTAAATGGACTGTTTTCAGGGTCGCCCATGTTTTTGGATTCCGGGTCTGGCATTGGTTAAGTTTCCTTTTTAGTAAGCACGTCGAGGGCAATTAGAAGTCCTGCAATCTCTCCTTGTGTGTGCTTTAGGTCGTCAGTCGATACCTTCCGCAAATTCAAATCGCGCTCGGCAATCAGCCCCTTTAGCCGTTCTGTTAGAATTGTTCGTTGAATTGTCTCGCCGTTCCAGCGTAGTCGTTCCGCTCGCACTAACTCCGGCGGAATGTTGAGTAGCCTGCCGATGCGGTCGTCTGGCTTTTGTCGGACTTCGATCACAACGCAAGGGTCGCGCCCTGTGCCATCGGCGGTTCGGCACTGGGGTTAGGAGGCAGTATGGCAGCACTCGGTTGACCAAGGGCGTCAGGCGGTGGTGGCGGCCCTCCGGGAGCGGGTTGCCCTGCTGGTGGCATTGGAGGGGCTCCAGCGGCCTGCGGAGGCGGCATACCGCCACCTTCTGCCATCAGTCGCTCCTTGGCGTTCTTCTGTGCAGTTGCGCGGGTGATCAGGAAGTTCTTGATCGGCAGTCCGGCTTTGCGAGCAGTCCAGACGATCAGCGCCTTCGGGTCGATGTTGCCCGGCACCGTGTTGTCAAAGGACGATTGGAAAGCTGGGTTGGTGCTGGCTTCGATCAAGCGAGCGCAAGCGGCTACTGCGCGGGCGTCGGTGCCCGGCATCGCTCCGTCGTGCGGCGTGACATCAAAGCCAAATTGGATGTCTGGTGCGCTCAGAACAGGGTCAGGCATGTTCGGCACCTCGCCTCGGCTAATCTTCTGTTGAGCGGTCACGTCGTCGTCGCCAAGCAAAGGGTTACGCGGGATAGGCTCAACTCCTGCGGCCATCTTGGCTTCAGCAATTTCGGGGCTGTCGCCTTTCATCGCTTCCATTTCCTCGGCGGTAACTGGTTCACGTCGAATGTCCATGTATTTGGGCGGCGGTTCGTCCGGGTCGTATTCGTCATCGTTGTCGCCCGTGATCCGTAGCTTCATGGTGTCGGGCATGAACTGCTGGAGATCCATGACGATACGGCGCGTCTGCGGCACAAGCGTGCGGCTGCTTAGATTGCGGGCGATAGTCGATAGCCTGCCCATCGCCATCTGCTGCACGTCCTGATACTGCCCAAGCGTCTGGCTGGGGTCTTCGGTCTGCCCTTGGATTTGAGCTAAGGCTCCACTTGATTTCTCCATCACGCCTTCCCAGAACTGCATCTCTCCAACAAAGTTTGCCGTGGGGTCGTCCACTCGAATCTGCTGTAGAATCTGAGCGTTCGGCGTGTTGCCTGCTTCCTCGTTTTTTAGGATCAGTTGACGAACTCGCGTCTTGTCAGTAAGCACCTGTGCAACGTCACATTTGGTGCCGTCACCGAGAAACAAGCTGCCAGCCCGTTCGACCTGCTCGGCGTGTGCGCCCTTGAGCACGTCGATCATGTCCTGTGTCGGCTTCATCATCAACGCCCGCCCCGGCGTAAACTGCGCGTGAGCACCCGATCTGCTTTCTCCTACTGCGTAGGGGTATTGTCCGTGTGCGTTGTTCTTGATGTTGACGCTCAGAAGGTCGGTTTCTCCGGCAATCAGCATCTCAATCAGTTCGTATTCGTCGTCCTCGTAAATTTTAAGCGTCTTCGGTTTGGCTCGCACGGTGATCAGCCAGCACTCCACCGTTCCTCCGTCGTCCTTGTTCACCTTGTCGGTCATCCCGAGGTCTGGGGTTGTCATGCCGCGACGGTGACGCTCCCAATAGCTGCGGCTGGTGCTGGTCGTCGTGGTGTTGCTGGCGGAGATGCCTGTCATTCCCTTGCGGGCCTTGGCGTTCTTGAGTTTCTCGACCACCCTTGGCAGCACGTAGTCGTAGTCCTCGGGATCAAGCTCGCTGCGGCGTTTTAGTTCCTGCCATGTCAGCGTGACGCGGTGCCCAGCGTATCGACCGCGCTGCATGTCTTTGATAGGCAATGCCGGGTCGCAAATGAAATCGTAGGGGCTGATGACTTCTTGCTTAGAGTATCCGCCCGCTGGTTTCCGCACGGTCTTCCATCGCGTCTTCTTGATCGGCTTGTAGTCTGCGGGCTTTGGCAGTTTCTTTTTTGTTACCGGATCAATTTCAGCCACGTATGGCATCGAATACTCAACTGCTTCTTTTGTGGTTTCGTAGAGGTGGCACCAGTGGTCATACATGACGCCACGATTGGTCACGATGCTGTCCATCACCCAATCATAGCCTGTGGAATACATATCGTTCTGACTGTCATTCCATGCGAGCAATTGATTGACAGCCTCGGCTTTCACTTCGTCGTCGTCGTTCCTTGCAGTGACACGCCGATTGGTTTCTCCACCAAACAGAATTTGACTGATCGCTGTAGCCAACACTTCTAGCTGCGTGCTGCCGCAGGGATGCGAGTAGTTGCGGCTCATGCTGCGGTCAGTCTTGTCGAACTGGCTGAACGTGGTGCCGTCTGGCATTGCGGCCAGTGCGTTGGCTACGTCGTAGGCGCTGTCAAAATCGTTGACATAGAAGTTGAGGACAGCCAACCCATTCCGCACGTAATCGCCACCAAGTTTGGCAAGGCTGTTGAAGAGCGATGCGTCGTAGAACGGGCTGTCGGAGTTGAGACGAATTTCGAGTGAAGCGTCCATAGTCAGATAGTAGCGGGAAAGGGATTTGAACCCTTGATCTTCGCCTTATGAGGGCGACGACTTAACCAGACTTGTCCATCCCGCGATTGTATGTTCACGCCTGTGGTGCAGGCGGTTGAAACGCTTTCGGCAACTTGGGTGGCTCGTTCCTGCCAAGCATGATGTCGTTCATCGGATTGCCGTCCGGGCTTGGCATTACGTAGATCGATGATCCATCGGGTTGCATACGCACCGTGTATGGAGGTGCTGGTGGTGCGTCGGGCTCCGGCATCATCGGCATGGTGCTGCCCATCGGCGCGGCACCGGGAGGAGGTGGCGCAACAGCAGCAAGCCCAGCAGGCGGCGGCGGTGCCATTCCGCCTGTAGGCATCGGGGGTGTCAGATCAACTGGCTGGTCGTAGCTGTTTGCCGCGATCCCCATCGGCATGGCGCTGGTCGTGGAGGCCATAGTGTTACGCCATGCGATCCGATTTGCGGAACGCAAATCCTGCTTCTTTCGGCCCCTTGACTCCCGGAGTCATCATCCCGGCGTCGTCCATCTCGTCGTCCATCTCGTCCCCCATCGGCTCCTCCATCATCTCGTCCATCGGCTCCTGCATGTCGCCTTCGCCCATCTTGCCGCCCATTGCTCCGGTAATTTCGGCCATCAAGTCGCCGTCTGCGCTCATCACCCTGCCAGTGATCGTCACCGTAAAGGTGTCGCCCTCCATCAGGTTGTCGAGCCCTGCACCCGCAAGCATGTCGGGCGACAGCGTCAGGCTTGGCGCTAATAGCTCCGGGCCGTCCGTTTCGTCTCCGCCCGGATAGCTGTCGTCAATCGGTGGTTGGTCTGAGGATGCGTATGATTTGGAAGCGTAGGATTTAGCCATGCCTCCGTTTAGCATGGACAGAATCTATCCGCAAGGGACATTTTCTATCCACAATGAACATTTTCTATCCACTGCAAACCGCACGGGTTTTACCCGGCACCGGGTAACGGTTAGTGCAGCGCGAGGCCGGGCGTAACGTGAGTCCTGCGTTCGATCAGTTTGGTATACTCTGGGTTCAGTTCGCACAGGATGGCGTGTCGTGCCAGTTCCAGCGCAACTTGACCTGTAGTTCCGCTGCCGCCAAAGGGGTCGAGAACAGTGCAGGAGATTGGCATCATTTTGCTACCTTCAACAAAATGATCGCATCCCGGCTCCCAGCCGACGGTGCGGGTTGAAACGCACGGCCCCATGCGAATGTCGGGCGTGCTGTTTGTTTCCGACGCGCTCAAGTCCTGTTTCCCGTTCGGGCGATTACCAGCCTTGCCCGATCCGCTCTCGAAAGTCTTGGTCGATTCCGTCTTTCGCACCCACGGCGCGTAACATTTCGGGCAGCATCCGCGTGCGCTGGTTCCGGCAAGAATGGCGCGGCGTGGTATCTCGGTCGGGAAGGTGGCGAAGTGCGCCTCGCTGTAGGGTTCGGGGCCAAGCGTCCAGACGTTGCGCTGGTTGCGGGTGGAAGTGTCGTGGTCGTAGGCTTTTCCTCCTCCATTCTCGCCGCGCTTCCTACCATCAATCTGCCACGCCCCCTCGCTTCCCAATGGCCGTCGCTTGTCGTTGGGGTATTCCGCCTTCTCCTTCACCGCCTCCGCGTCGTAGAAGTAGCGGCTACTCTTCGCCAACAAGAAGATCGGCTCCCAGCTATTCGTCGGCCTGTCCGTGGCGCTCTCCGGCATACAGGACTTCTTGTGCCAGCAGATGACGCTCCGCAGCCACCAGCCGTCCGCCTGCAACGCCATCGCAACACGCCACGGGATCATGCAGAGGTCTTTGGGTTTAAGGGTTTCAATATTATTTCTTTTTGTAGTTGATGTTCTGCCCTCAAAATCACCGCTCCATTTACCTTCTATGTTCTTTCTGTCTGAACTTGTTCCTGCATTATAGCTATCCCCCAGATTCAGCCACAAGGTGCCGCTTTCGTGCAGGCATCGCCGCACTTGCCTGAACACTTCCACCATCGTCTCCACGAACGCCTCCGGTGTCGGTTCCTGCCCAATCTGGTCGGCATGGCCGTAGTCGCGCAGTCCCCAGTATGGCGGCGACGTAACGCACGTTTGCACGGTGCCGTCAGGGATGGTCTTGAGAGTTTCGCGGCAGTCGCCAGTTAAAATGCGGATCGGGTTGGTCATCCCGGACTGTTGCACTAGCGTTTACCAAGTCAACCTTTATTCCTCGACCCGCAACAATCTTTCGAGTCGGTCAATGGCATCCTGCTCACTGAGCGCAATGATCGTCGAGCAGCCAATGATTTGCAGCAGCGTCGGCTGTTCAATCTTGTATTCCCTCATCTTCTCGCGGGCAATCTGGGAATCGACAATGTAGAGCATCGGGTCGCCACCCGGCACTTGGTCGATGTCGATGTTGTGCCCTACGGCGAGCGCCTTCTTGAGTGCGTCCGGGTCGGGGTGATGCTCGGCCATGATTGCTTTCGCTTGGCTGTAGAGCTTCTTGATAATGCGGTATCCGGTGCGGTGCAGGTTCATGGCGTTGTTGATTTACGGGGCAGCAAGGCGGTCTCTGGTGGACGCTAGGACGCGCATTGCGCCGATCCTTGGCGTTGGGCGGTCGCGCTCGGCTCCCATCAGCCGACACACTAGGTCGAGGTGGCAATTCTCACGGCCCTTGCACCATGCTCGCAGGGATTTGATCGGACGGTCGAGGACTTGAGCGTAAATGTCGCTTACCACTTCACCTTGTTGGCCCAATACGCCGCGCTCATATTGCCTTTTGCAATGTTGGCTCCGTGCCGCGACTTGAACGACGCCCGCTTTGTTTTCATCTTGGCAGACTCGCCAGCTTTGGGTTTGCCCGCAGTCGAGGCTCCTTGCTCGCCAAAGCGGATGACTTTGGTTTTGTCGCCAGACTTCGCCATTACTACATGGCTTTTTTTGGGGTGACTAGGGGTGCGTTTGGGTTTGTTGTATCCGGCCAACCCCAACTTTTTCATGATCGGTTTTTTGTCCATGTATTATTTTCTGGACTTCTTTAGCGGAATGTCAACTGGTTTGAGTGGGGCAAGGAGGCTTTTCTTGTGCAGCGCAATCATTGCAACTTTGAGTTCGTCTCTGCTTTTTCGATACTCCGCAGTGGCAAGTCGGATTCGTTGCAGCAGCATGACGGCAAATGGATCGGCAGCATGGTCTGCGATTGCGTCGGCGGCTGCGTTGCCTGCCTGCACTGCGGCGTCGAGCAGGGCGTGGATGTCTTTGAGGGTGGTCATAGGGTGGCGTCGAGGGTTTTGCGGGCGAGTAATTCACATGCCGTCCGCTCACGATTGTAGGTGCCGTCCGGTCGCTTCGGCGCTGCAATCAGAAGAAGCGCCTTCCTGCATTTGGCGAGCTTGGCGAGGGCGGCGTTTCGCTCCTTGATTACGCGTAGTGTTTGTGCCGCAAAGTCTAGGGCTTCGTGCTCATGCTTACACGCGAGGCGCAGTTCACCGCGCTCCCATTCTTTGAGCTTGGCAAGGGCGGCGTCCCTTTCCTCCCGCACCTCGTCGCGCTGGCGTTCCATGTTGCGGGAATGCTCAAGGATGCTGCGGCTTTTGTCAGTCCAAACAGCTTCCGTCTCCGGTGCAACACGCTCGGCGGCAGTTACCGAGGATTCCTTGGCAACTGTTTTCATGCGAGCGCCATTGCTCGCTCCTTGAACACCTCGCCCGCGTTGCGCTCTACGGTCGCCATCGCGGAATCACGTTCGGCCTGCCAGTCGAATAGCGTGGTCATGATTTTGCTCCTCTTATCGCGTCACGCTCCCATTTCTCGACCACCTGCGTTAAGACGGCCCTTGCTTTGCGCGCATACTGTAGCGCAGGCATTGCTTCTGGTCCTTGCATTTCAAATACCCTCTCCGCTTCGCGCTCTGCCTTGATTGCCTTGGTGAGCCGTTGGCGCGCGGCCTCCATCAGCGGCATCGGTGTTTCGGGAATGTGGAATAGGTCAGTGGTCATTGTGCTTCTACGTTATTTGCCCATAGCAGCAAATGGTCTGCTGTTGCCGTGGTCATAGTGTGAATTTTGCGAATGAGATACGTTGGCCCCATGCGCCGGACGAAGTGGGCCAAATCTTCGTCTGTCACATGTTTTTCCGGCACGGTCAACTTGCCAACCATGTGCAATTTTACTTGTCGCCATAAATCAATTCGAGCAGCAGCATTACGCGCTTCGTAGCTGCTTGCGTATTCGTCAATGGATTCTTGAAGCGGTGCGGTTTTGTGGGTGTTCACTTGGCGTGTTCCTTTTTGCAATGCAACGCGGCAAGCTGCGCGAGCGAACCCTCCTGCATGTAGCGGTGTGGCACCGTCATGGCGTGCAGCCAATTCCAAAGGCTGCGCGGCTTGATTCCAATCAAAGCAGCGGCGGCGGGCTGCGTGAGGCCGCAGCGGGCAACCTCTGCTTTTAGTTGTTCGGCGAAGGTCATGCTATTTGCGGACATGGGCATTGATGATTCTGGATTTGGTTGGCTTGGTTAGAATGTTGCAGTTGCTGAAATGCCCGGCAACGGGATCCCAAACAAGGACGGATTTGTCGCTGCTAATCAGGATGCGGTGATTTCTCACGCTCTGCCCGGAGAACGCTTTGCAGCGAGCCCTGACTTCGATGGCCCCGAGGTATGTCCCGGTGCGGTTGTCTTGGATGTAGTTTTGGTCAAACGTGTAGTTTGTTTGCATAAATTTTAGGTGATTGGCCGGGGGATTGAACCCCGGTGCTGTGGTTTGTGGAATTAGAGGACGACCGTGATTTCGCTGCCGTTTGAGTGGAAGTAGCACTCGTTCCTGTCGCTGTTCCATCCCCGGAACGTGTATTTGCGCCCGTCATGGTGCAGCACCTTCTTGGTGAGCTTTCTAACGTCGTCCCAACCGTTGGGAACTTCGATGTTCAGGTAGTGACCGAAGCCCTCGCGGTAAGTGTGGCGAGCGGAAACCTCGTTCGGGTTGATGGTTGCGGTGACGCTGTCGGTGATGTCTGGCTGGTTTATTTGCATAAAGGATTTTCGCATCTCTTGCGATCAGTGCAACAGGTATTTCGCAAATTGTGCGATTTATTCAAATGGAAATAATCATCCCGCCAGCTTCTGGCATTTGGGCGATCTGGTAGATGTAAGACGTGTTGCCGCGAGCCACTACTCCGGCGTATGTGACAGCAAGGATCGTGTGCTTGACTCCCTCGATCTCCAGTTCGCTACCAGCCTCCAGTGCGGTTCCGGGCTTGTGCTCGGCATAAACGTGGCAGGTAGCGCCATCCACCGAAGGGGTGATTCCTTCGACCTTATACCCGGCCTTGTTGAATTTCGCGGGCTTCTTGGCGTTGGGGTCAACGATCTTGGCGCGGCTTAGGCTAGTCTGGTTGCGGCCCTTGAACTCGTCGTGTCCTTTGATCGTGGCCTTGATGTCGAAGGTCTTTCCGGTGTCGCTTTGGCTGAACGGGCAGGACGAGGAAAACCACTTGAACGCCCGGCCCTGCGCGTCTTCAAGGAGGACGAGGGTGCTCTTGCCGAAGTCGTTCTCAAGCTCGATCTGCTTCACGACCGTCAGGCCGTTCAGAACCACGCGCTCGCCAACAGTGCCGACAAACTCGTTGAGCTTTTCCGCCTGACGCTCGCGAGCGACGATCTGCTCAAGGTGCCTGCGGTGGGCCGTAAGGGCGCTCACAGCGAGCCCGAAGCGTTTTCCGGTCACATAGTCCTGCACGAACACGGCGGCGAGGTTGGCGAGGTAGTCGTTGTCGATGTCGAGCGCGATAGTGCGAACCCACTCGATGCAAGCCTCGGCGGCGGAGACGTTCTCGGGAGTCTCGGCGGAGAATTTCTCGGCGAAGTCGCGGGCGGCGGTGTTGTTGCTCGAGAAGATGACGTTTGTGACTCGATCAGCGGTTGGGCAGAGACGCCCCGTAGTATCGTTGCGCGCAGCCCCGTTGCTGGTGAAGCCGTATTCCGCGATGATGTTGTAGGTGGCGATCAGGAGGCGCTTGAGGTCAGTGGTGATCTCCCGGCGTCCACAGGAGCCCTCGAACTCGCTGTATTCCTCCACGAGATGCGCGAAGGCGAGAAAGATGGCCGCGCTGTCCGTGATGGCGTGAATGTCCTTGTGGCCGAGAAAGTCCTTGAGGCAGGACGTGCCCACTTGCTTCCAGTCGCCGGAATCGGCGTTGTGCAGGACGTAGGTGTTCTTGCGGTTGCGCGTGGCCTTGCAGTGGTCGCAGTCCTGCGTGCAAGCGCGGAAACGCTTAGGGATTTCCAGCGTGAAGAGAGGGGACTTGTTGAGGACATTCACGCCCTCGGAAACCGGGTCGATGCTGGCGGCGAACTGCCATCCGTCGAGCTTGGGGCTTACGCCGGAAATCTCGATCTCGATGGCTTCGACTTTTTCCTTGCGGGTGTTGTCCCGGCCAGATTCAGGATCGTGGATGATCGTCGAGAAGTCGCGAAGCTCCTTGGCTCCAGTAGCGCGAAGGACGATGGGCTCAACGCCAAGCTTGGCGGCGCGCTTGTTGAGTTTGGCGACCGCCTCGGAGAGCGAGGAGAAGCGAAACTCGGGAATGAAGATCGTGGTCGTCGGAGCGGTGGCCGTTGTGGTTTGGTTAGTCATTTGCATAAAGGATTCTCGCATCTCTTGCGAGTAGTGCAACAAGTATTTCGCAAATTGTGCGAAATACTTTGGTCAGCGTAGGTGAATCGCCAACCGTCAATCCGGCACGCTCGCCCTTTTTTTGGCTACAACATACTCCTGCTGGCTCGGGTGGCCCCAGACGCGGCTCTTCCCGGCGACCAGAGGTTGCGCTTTCCCGTCTATATCAGCGCATCGCTGGCAAATCTTGGCGTTGCCCCGCGTGATCGTTGCGACATTCGCGCATTCGCAGAAATGGTTTTTGAACGTGTAGTCCCTCGTTCGTTTTGTTTTCATCCGCGATATTGTTACGACGGATCAGGGACGCCGTGCAGCATCGCGTTCAGTTCGCGGATCTCGGTGCGAGCTATATCTGCTAGGCTGGCCTGATGATCCATTTCGTTCTGGCACCTAACTGCCCAGCCTCGGACAAACTCTCGGTCAGTTTTGACTTCTTCAATTTGGCGCTCTAGGTCTTTGATTATTATGTCTCTCATCTCGACCATGCGGCGGGAGGCGTCGAGCGTGTTGCGTGTGCAAGCGCACATCCACGGTGGCTCGCTTTCGCTGTGATCAGGGCAGGTGTCGGTCATATAGGGATTTTACGGATTGGTTTGGTTTCTAACGGTTTTGACGGCTTTGTAACGAAAATTGAGACGGATGCGGTTGTAGGTCATTCCTGCAATCCCTTGCTTACCACCGCTCCACGCTCCCGGCTAGATAGCCCCTTGAATTGCCTGACGATGCCCGCAGGCGCGTAGATGCGAGGCGCAGCACTGATGTATCCCGGCAACGGGTTGGGCAGGTTCTGGAGGCTGGCGTCGTTCATTACGCGCCGCTCCTTGTCTTTGGCTCCTTTGGTTCTTGGCATGGTCTTAATTCATGTGCGCGAAGATCATTTGCAAGTTAAATCTTCTACGCTCTGAATTATGGCATTTTGCACTACCTTCTTTGCCCACCGCAGCTTTGCGATGCGGCTTGCTTCCTCTTTGGTGAGCTTGCGTTTTGTCGCCCTGCCCGCAAGTGATTGAGCGGAGCGCACGCGTTCCAGCCGGATGTCAGCAAGCTCGTATTCGGAGCGCAGGAGCCGCATCGCGGCGTCTAGTGCCTCGGGGCTGTCTGGCGTCTCGTAGTTGTCGAGCGCGCCCTTGATTGCGGCCATGAGTGTCTTCATTCGATGTTCAATGCGCGGAATTCCTTTTCCACTTTGACGGCAGCTTCTTCTAGCTTGGCAAAGCGTTCTCGCAGGCGCATCAGCCGGGCGTGTCGCTTAAAGTCTGGCTTGTCTTTCTTGCTCTCGTCGCACGCCATAAAAAGCAATGCGGTTTTTGTTTCGGCGATTTTGCAGGAGATCATTTTGAAAAAGTGATTTGCGCCGGGGGATTGAACCCCGGCGTTGTGGTTGGTTTAAGCTGCGCGGTGGATGCTCGGTTGGAGCGTTACGCCACTGCGGCGACGGCGACCATCCTCGCGGCTTTCATGCCCGTTCTTGCGGCGCAGGATGTCCAGCGACTGCATTTCTTTGCTCCGGTCGCGCTTGCTTTCAATCTTCCGCAAGCCGCCTTCGGCGGTCACGTAGTAGGGGATTTCGATTCCGTTCGCGTCGTCGGCCAGCGTGATGAAAGCCGGATTCGTGCGGTAGATGTTGATGACGCTTTCGCGGCGCATCGCGCCATACAGCATTCCGGTTGTGCGGCTGTAGATGGTGAAAAGATGCCCAGTGTCGCGGGCCGCGTCGTTGTTGTTTTTGGTTTTCTGCATGCCCTTATTTTGCATGCGTAGCTCACCTGCGCAAGGGAAATTAAAAGAAAAGTGAAGATTTATTTTGATCGCCTGTTCTGGTCAAATCGTGCGCTTCGGGTTTACCGATTTGGGCTTGTCGGCATTCCACGGGTTTGCGGGTGCGGATCGCTCGGCGTTGGTCTTCGTCAGCCGCAAGGTGTTGATTACGGCGTAGCGGAAAGCGTCTTGGATGTGGTCGAGGTGATCGCAGGCGATGCCCTTCAACGGCAGGTTCTGCTCTCCCCTCTCGGTGCCTTGCGGCCAGCGGTAGCCACCTCTGAAGCCTCGGGCTAGCTGGGGGCATGATTTGCTGTCCAGCTTGAACGTCGGCCTGCCTGCGGGATCTCGGGCGTCCATCAAGCGGTTGACGATGGCGATAGTCTCTTGAAGCCCTCGGCCCACAGTCGTGAATCCCGGATAGATTCCGTAGGTGCGGAAGATGTTCAGTGCGCTCTCCTTCACGTCCTTTCCATCCACGTTGATCCGCCGAGTGTAGCTGCTGTTGCCCGCTGCCGGGTCAACGTAGTGCAGCACGCCAGAGCAAACCCCTCTGTCGTTGTGAAAGGGGAATTCGTTCTCGGTGATGCGGATGATTTCGCGGGCGTGACGATCAGCGTCGAATCCGTCAGCGTAGAATTCGTAGAGCACATGCCAGTATTCGACCCCGTTCTCTTTCCAGTATGCGCTCCATGTCGTTGCAGCGTGCGTCCCTACGTCGCTTCCCACCGCTAGGTAGGCTCCGATGGGCCAAGGCAAGTCTGTGCCTTCGTGAATGTCTTGATTGTAGGCGTAGTAAACTGGTTTGCCGTCCCAGCTTTCGATGAATTCACCGTGCAGGGCACTGCGAGCAAACGGGCTGCTTGCGCCGTGTTTGGCAATGATGCGGTCAATCTTGTCTTGATCGATGTGCGGGCAGTCCGCCAATCCCACCGCGATGGTTTTGTAGTTGAGGTGCGGGTTGAATTGGGATTCGTAGAATGTCCCGCCCATCTTGCCGGGGCTGCTGGTGAGCAGAATGGCGTTGTAGGTGCATCTATCCAGTGCCTCAAAGATGTCCTCCGGCACACTTTTGGCCTCATCCACGATCATCAGCAGCGGCCCGTTGTTGTCATCGCGTTTGTGCCATCCCTCGGCCCTGCCAGCTTGATCGGTCGTGAACGCGACGAACAATCCCCCGGTTGGAGTGGTGATGCCCCTGATCGTAAATTCCCATTCCTGAAACTTGGCGCGGTGTCGGTGCAGTGCAGGCATCACCTGTCCGTCGATTTGCTTGCCGTCTGCCGTGGTCAGGACGACAATGCCCTGCGGGTAGAGCGCGAGCCACCCCAGCACCAGCGTGGTGATCACTACAGCCGATTTGCCGCTGCCGTTCGGCGTTGCGAGACTGACCTGCACCAGTTTGTTGCTGGCGTCGTCGAACGGTTGCACTGCGGCCACCTGCCAATCGTAGAAATCCAGCCCAAGTAGCTCCTCTCCAAACGCAATCAAGCTGGCTTCTGTGACTTCCGCTGGTTCCTCTTTAGACATGATCGATTGCGGTGCGCCGTGTCTCGCTGAGTTTCTGCCATTCAATTGCCCGCTGTTTCTTCTCCATCAGTTCCCTTCGGCGCTCCTCGGTTAATGACACGACGTTGACCGTGACGTTCATGGAGCCAGCCTGCGATGGTGCAACGCGGATGTGCTTGGCAAGTTCGCTGTCGTCTTTGATAGCCGTTAATCTTGCCGACAATGCGTTTCGACTGTCTCTTGCCTCCTTGGCATAGATTGATCGCTTCTCCTCTATTGTCATGTGCGTGACGTGTTCAGACGCGGCCTGCAATTCTTCAATCCTTTTACTAATGTTTACCAATCTTGAAAGCTGCCAACTAAGGACATCGGCATTCTTTGAATTTGTTCCGTATGTCGCTCTGTAAGCGTCACTTGCGCTCATGCCAATGGCGCAGGCTTGGGCGAAAGCTTCGTGTCTGCGGTTTTTAAGTCTAGGCATAGTGAAATTTACCCGTTGCCGGGAGTTTGGCAGTTTTGGATTTGGCTCTCTGGGCTCATACAATTTTGTCTGGAATGTTTGGAGTTATTAACCCAAACTCAAAATGCGTAAGGCCCAGATGAAATAGGCACTTCAGGCATGTGCTTTTAGATGCCATCACTGTCAGGCGTATTCTTTTGTGGGACTGATTACATAGCGCCTTTCCTGATCCGCTGCGCTCGTAATGCACTCTTCCTGCTATTTCGTGGATGTTCATGCGATTTCTCTCCACGTTGGGATTTGCCCGTGTTCAGTGTCCTGCACCGCAATTTCAAACCGCCCAACAATGGCAGTGCGGATGGGCTCGGTAGTAAAGTTCTCGGCCTTCCACCGCACCGCAGCTATATAGGCGAGGATGGTCGCGCTATCAAATGCCCCTCTGGAGCTCTCCGTGCGCTTGCGCAAGGTGCTTGCGCTGAGTTTAAGCGCGCCGGAGATGGCTGTCAGCCCACCGGGGCCGTAGCCCTCCAGCATTGCCTCAATGATCTCTTGCAGCATTTGGGCCTCGGGTGCGACCTTCGGCTTTCGCGCTTTCTTGCGAGGTTTCAATCGGCAAGGGTCAGGATGCCTCGGATTGCGTCGATCACAGTTTGCAATCGCTGGGCTTCAAGGTTGTCTTGTTTGCTTGTTTCATCCCATCGTTTCTCGACCTCTTCGACATTCCGATTGGCTTGTTTAAGCGCCTTTGAAAGTTCGGCAATCTTTTCTTCTTGCTCCCATCGCGTCTGTGGATCGTGATGGGTTCGCAGGCTAGCGTTCTCTCGGGTCAGGTTCTCGTTTTGCAATTCAAGGTCGTGGCACTTTTTCTCTGCGGCGGTCAGTGCGTCCAACGCTTTAATAATGGTAGATGTTACATCCACCTTGCTCGCTTTGGTTACACTAAAGAATTTACTGGAGTTTAATTCCTTGCTCATTTGATTTCCTCCTCGGCCAAAGTGGCGTAGCGACGGAGGTATTCCGTCGATACAGCCTGCATTAGGGGCTCCCATTCGTCTCCGTCCAGTTCGGTGAATTGGTTTTTGGCAATCCAGTTCACCACAATCTTCATCGCGTCGAGCACTGCGGCGGCGTCAGTAATGTCGATCTTGACTTTCACCACGGGTTTTTCTCCACGGGGCTTGCCCGGGTGCGCCTCGGAGATTTTCTTTTTTAGTTCGCTCACGCTGAGTCCCTCGTTGTCGGCCAGAGTCAGGTATTCGTTCTGCTGGTCGGCGGGCAGTGACATCACGGCTTCGTGATGGCTTAGGCTAAGGTTCTCCCGGCGACGGGAGGGGTCGATTTTCTTACTGATGTAGCTCCAGTTGATCAGCGTCTTCATCTTCACGCGCATGTATTCGCGGGTCGAATCCATTACGTCGGTGTAGTTCGGGAAGCGTTCTTCGCCAAATGCCAGTAGGTCGCCAAGCATCATCGCAGCCTGACTGTGTTTTTTGCCCGTAGCCTCAAACATGAAGGCTACGTTCTCGGTCAACGTCTTCCATTTATGTTCTGGAATCTCGGGTGCAACTGCAATCCCGGTGGAGGATGTAACCCAAAACTCAAACTTGCCTTGGGAAAGGCAAGAGGCGAAATCAGGTGCAATGGTGTCGGTAGATAGTTCTTTGTTTGTGGTTTTCATGGTTTTTGGGTTGTGGGTTGTGGCATCGGTTTCCCGGTGCCGGGTAAAATTACTTGGCGGGCTTGCAGAGTTTTGCCATTTGCTTCTCTTTGGCGGCAATCCATTCTTTGAGTTTGGCTAGGTATTTTGCCTGTGGGGTGCGGCCTCCCAACCAATTCACGACGGTCGCGCAGCAGACGTGTCGGTTTGCGGTCTCGCCAAGGACAAACCTGCCTACCTCGCCCTTTGTTGCCAACCCGGCATCACAAAGCTCGCGGATGCGCCGTATCACCGGGGATGCGTTGGCTACGCTCTCCTGTGTCACGCTCATCGGCAAAAGTAGGCAAGCTGCGCTCCAGCAGCAAAGGCGATTCCCGCCAACAGGGCGAAAAGGAGGACGGTAGTCATGGTGTCGATAATTTTGATCATTCGGTAGTGTATGGTCTAACGTGTATCGTGTCAACGAAATTTCTTCTTGTGTGGGTTTTCGTCTGCGTTGCGGAATGTGGTGGTCGGTTTGTCGAAGAATACCGGGATGTCGTCGCCCCTCGCTCCATTGCGCTGTTTCAAGATGCGAATCGCAAAATCTTCTCCCTCGGGCCAGATAGCCCAGATTTGATCGGCGTCGTCGAGAATGGCTTTGGCTCCTGCTACCTCACCATCGGCGTTCACTTGCGACAGCACTACGACTGGTATGGCTAGCTCTTTTGCGAGGTTCTTCAGTCCCTTGCTGTTCGCTGAGATGCGGTCGTGCCGTTTGTCATCGCCTCGGGTGTCCTCTCGCATCAATGTCAGGTAGTCGATGAAAACTGCCTTGATGCCGTGTTGCGAGTGCAAGCGCCTGACTTTTGCGCTGATCTCCAGCACACTCTGGTTGCCCTGATCTTCGATGTGGATTGGCGAGCAGGCAATTTCCGTGGCCGCTTTCGCAACTGCCGCGAACGGATCGGCCTGCGTCATTAGGTTGTCGCCCTTGGTCAACTTGCCTCGGATCAAGTTTTCGCCGTTCACTCGCGCCCTGCTGGCGATCAAGCGCGTGGTCAATGCCTCTCCGCTCATTTCGAGGCTGATGATGCCTACGGGGATTTTGAGGTCGATGGCGAGATGAGCGGCAACGGTCATGGCGAGCGCGGTCTTGCCGTCGCTTCTCTTAGCTTGGATGACAATGTATTCTCCCGGTGCCATACCTCCGGTGTAGCTGTCGAGGTCGTAGAGGCCCGTTGGCAGTCCCTTGAGGCCGTTGCCGGATAGCTGCGCTAGTTCAATGCGATTGATGGCCTCGTCAACAAGATCACGAATGGATTTGGTGCCCGCTTGGAATTGCTCGGCTCCGATGGCGAGGATTGATTTCTCTGCGCTCGCCAGCACAGCAGGGATGTCATCCTGCTCGCTGTAGGCCCGTGCCGCATGAGTCGCGCAAGTAGCTATCAGAGCGCGGGCACGGGCTTTGTCGAGCACTGTGTCGGCGTAGGCTGCGGCATTAGCGGCAGTAGCCGTAAAGGTGCAAAGCTCGGTCACATAAGCAGCCCCGCCCACGTTGCTCAGTTCGTTTTTGTCCCGCAGGGCATCGGTGACGGTGATCAGGTCGATTGGCACTTTTTCGGCGTGCATCTCCAGCATACAGCGTAGCACCTCGGAGTTGGCCGGGAGGTGCATCGTCTCGGGAGTGATGTGACGCTGGACACAATAGTCTCCCAGTTCCTTCGGGCATAGCAGAAATGAGCAGAGAAGCCCCTTCTCGGCCTCGGCGCTGTAGGGTAGGGTTCGTGCGTTCATTTTAAGTTCCTCCAAATTTGGCGCATGATGGCAATTCGATATTCGTTGTTCTGTCGCGTTGTTGTCGGCTGCGCTTTGATTTTCGGCGGTTGCGGTTTGCGTGCTATCTGCGTTTTGGGATCTCGCGGTGTGCGCTCCTTCCGCGCCTTCCTTGGAGGCTTCTCGCCTGTCAGCAGATAGCGTGCTGCGGCGTCTTCCGCCTCTTGCCTTGTCGCGTAGGTGCCGAGGTAAATGCGCTTGTCACCCGGCCCCCGGACGTTGCCGTAAAACTTGTTGTCCTTCGGGTAAATGTAAGGTCGGAATTCGGCCTTGGTGGTGTTCCCCACCTTGAGCGGGGCGAGCGTTCGTGCGCGTTCGGGATCCCATCCCGCTTTGATGCGTTTGGCGATGGTTTCTCGGGAAGGTGCGATCATCTTGATACCTCTCTAATTTCGATCTCCACTCCCGGTCTGCCGTAGCGTTTGGTCAGTTTCTCGGTAACAATCTGCGCGTCGTCCTTCCAGATAATCGCAGTGATCGCGTCCTCAACTCCTCGGGCTAATTTCAGCACGTCGGGCTTGCTGGCCGGGAACGCAGGCGCGGAATCCTTCAGCTTGTCGGCGTTCATTCCGCTGCGGTAGTGGGATTTCGGTCGCTCCACAAAAAAACGGAGTGTCAGTTCGATTGGGCCGTCCCACGGTTCCCCAGAATAGGCACGCTGCGCCTCGTATTTCACGTCTGTTTTCCAGTCCTTCGACTTCGGGTTAGCGTCGGTGATGATTGCCCGGCCTGCATTTGCTCCTCCCCGTAAGACAAACGCTCGCTTGCTGCCTGCGGGCTGGGGTTTACCAGCCACCGAAAACGTAATCATCTCTCTCACTTTGATGCTTGGGTAGTGATCCAGCGTTCGGCCTCGCAGATGGCTAGGTAGAGTCGCATGGCCTCGGGGGCAAACGTAATCGTTTTGCCCTCCTCAAGCGCCGCAACAGTCTCACTCATCGTCACCATAAATCCGCTGAGTATTTTGCGTGCGCGGGCAATGGTCTCTGGGTCGCTGGCAAAGATTTCGCCAACGGTCTTCCCGTAGAGGAGTGTGCCAACTTTCAAATGTTTGTGACTGAAATCCACAGAACGCCAATCCCCCCCGGCATCCCACAATTTGATTTTCTTGCTCGGTTCCGGTGCTGGGTCGGCTGCTGGCTGCTGCACGATCTCGGCAAGGATTTCTATGGCTTTCGGTTCCGCTGGTTGCACGTCGAGGTCGGCGATTCGGCAGCGCATGTCGGCAGCGAGCCCTTGCAGGCGTTTTTTCTCTCCGTCATTTTTAGACACTTCGGCATCGTCGAGGTGCTGCTGCATGATCGACTCCATCGCCTGTCGGTCGTTGTCATTCGACGTGCGCTCGACCTGCAGCGTTCGCTCGTTTTTCTGGTCAGCGATGTCGCGGGCCTCGTCTTCGCTCACGATTCCGGCAATTAGGCCGGGAGCCATCAGCCGCACGCCCTCGGTCACACAGCGGGCCGTGAGCATCTGGCGCGTGCTTTGCGCCCAGTTGGCCTTGAGCGTCTTCTTGTAGCTGCCGTCCGGCAGTTTGGTCATTTTGCCGTCGATGCGCTCGTAGGTCGAGGCGATGCCCTTCTCCATTGCGTCCTCAATCGTGCGGATAATCGTCTCCTCGCCCGGCCATGCGTAATCGCTCGCGGTTTTGTGGTTGCCGTCCCGCATTGCAGCGTAGCGTGCTTTTGAGCGTTCCACCGATTTGTCGTCCATTTTCCGCTTGTCGGCGAAGAAAGTGGCAGCGCACTCACGGTCGGTGCGGGTGTGCCACAGGATGCCGCAGCCAGAAGCTTCAAATTTGCCCTGCATCGCGTCGGCCCGCATTGAGAATTTTCCGTCGATTAAGTGGAACTGGCGCAAGGCAAGTGCGGGGTTGATGCCCTCGGCCTGCGAGAGCAACAGCAGGCAAAATGCCTGTTCCGGCTTGGTGAATCCAAAAAGGCCGCTGGCAGCAATGATTTTGCTGACGCGCTCCATTTCGTCGAGGCTGCTGATAAGTTGTCCCGGTGCCGGGACGGTGGTTAGTTGCGTGGTCATGGTTGTTGAGTTTGGGTTAAATCAAAAGGGAATGTCTTGATCGGCTGACACATCATCCAGTGGGCCAACCGGGGGCCGTAAGGCGGCCTTACGCTCGACGGGTGCTCCAATCGCCATATCGTCGCCGGGAGGCTTGCCCTTCAGCCTGCGGGCCAATTGCAACGCCGCATTGACCGCCATGCCTTTGCCGCCGCCTTCTGCGCCGTTCAGCCATTTAATCCGCACCACCGGGTTGCCGTTGTGGTCAGGCTCCTCCTCGCACACTATAGAACACGCCTTGCCGACAAACGGGCCGCTGTCGATCTGCTGCGCCAAACTTTCAAGGTCGCCGTCCCAAGCGAAAACCTCGCAAAGAGTTTTCATCGTCCTTTCGTAAGCGTTGTCGCTTATCCACGCACTATATACGTGTGTTGTGCCCTTCAATGCGCCCTCGCTGATCGTCAGCGGGATGCGAATGAAGGGGGTTTCGTTTTTGCCTGCGGTTGCAAACCAGCCATTTGCTGGTGCGGCTACTGTGCAGAGGTGTCTTCCGGGTGTTAAGTTCATATTTTTTGGGTTTTTGGTTGGCAGGGAGTCTCGGCTATTCGTTTACGGTGTCAACTGATTTTTTTAAACGGGTATTGTTTTGGATCATTTTTAATTTGGGTGATGTAAAATCTGCCGATGCTTTTTGCCTCCAGCAACGCGGCGTGTAATTCAGGCGGGACGCTGGAGTATTGGTAGATGCTGCCGTCCTCCTTGGCTGCGATTTGTTTTTTTGACGGTTGGAATTCGATCTCCAGCGTCTGGCTGATCGGGTCATAGCCAATGGATTTGATCTGGCTGCTCGTCACGGGTTTTCTGGTCATGGTTTGATGGTCTCTGATTTGATGGTCTTGTCGTTTGCTGTAAGGGTGATGGTGGTGATTTTGGGATTGCCCTCGCGGTTTTTGGCAAAATTAACCCACATCGTAAAAGCCCGCTCGGTGTCTCTTTTGTTGTTGCCGCGATAGCGCAGATTTGCCCCCTGCACCACTTTGTATTCGGTGATATTAGCGATCATCGGTGGCTGCTCTGGATGCGCTCAAAAAACTTAACTCCCGGCGGGTTGGCCTCGGCAATCATTGCGGCGGCGGCTTTGTTCTTGAGTAATTCTAGCATGTCGGCGCGACGGATTTCGATCTTCAGAAACCGGGCAAGGTCGGGGCGTGTCGTGAATAACCATTGAGCAAATAGCTCGGTGTTGCGGGCCATGCGATATGCGTCGGGATCTCCGATAATGCCAAAATCGCGGACGGTTCGGACACTGACCCCTTTGGCGTGCTCAATCTCATGGCTAACTGAAATCTCGGGCATCATTGCAATTGAGTCGGCGCGATCTTGCGCGTCTTGCGCCTCTAGTGCGAGTCGGGTTTGCTCACGTTGCGCTTTTATTGCCTCTTGTTGCGCCTTTTCGGCTGCGGCCATAGCAGGGGGGCTGTTGGCCTCGGCGGCGCGTTTGGCGGCATCGTCAGCGTCTCGCTGGGCCTGCTCGGCGGCGAGTCGGGCGGCTTCCTGCTCTGCTATCAGTCGAGCGGCAGTTTGCTCGGCGGCACGCTGCTCGGCGGCGGCTCGGGCGATTGCGGCTTGTCGCTCGGCCTCGGCGTTGCGCTGCGCGACCAGTAGCTCTTCGGCGTGCCCGTCGATCATGTCTTTCAGCCGTTTCATAGCGGTTTCCACCGGGGCGAGCCCGGTGTCCACGATGTCGATGATCCGAGTTTTCGCAGCGTTGAGCGGGATCTTAAAGCCGCTGCTCTGCGCCTCGACCTCTTTTTTCAACGCACGCAAATCCTTGTATGCGGTTGCTGCTGCTGCCTCGTCTTCGGTGTTCTGCACCTGTGCGACCGCTCTTGCGGAGGTAATTAGGGCTTCACGGCGACGGGCAAAGTCAGGCGTCAGGTCGAGGACGCCCATGCTGGTCAGCACTGCGCTTAGGATAGTTTTTGCCTCGTCCTGCACGGCGAGCAGCCGCTCGGGCGCTATGCCAGCAGGGATTTCAATTTGTAGGGTGTTCGTGGTCATGGTTGGGTTGGGTTGGGTTTTCGTCAAGTTTCTCAAAGAAGTTGCTGCTGATGCCGAGGGACTTTTTCATTACGCGGTAAGTTTCGATACTCGACGCCGCCCGTGATCTTGCCTCGCGCTCTGTGCGCTCAATGTATTCGTGCGCCTCATCAATTGAGGACGGTAGAAAATACCCGTATGAGTCCGAGAGGATGGGCACCTTGTGGTTAATTCTAAGGTTGCGGATGATCTGCCGAATTTGCCTCACGGTTGACTCTAGAGTGCATTGCACTACGCCGATTTCGCGCTCATGGCATCCCAACCATTTTTCGCTGACGGCAATCTCCAACTGCGTGATCTGGGTTTTCTGGGGCCACAACGATTCCAACAGAGAAAGAACCGCGTTTTCCGAGTCTTTCATCCCGGCTTGTCTAGCCTTTTCAATCATCGTTTGCACTCCGCTTACAATGTTGCCGCTCGGCTCACCAAGCGTTAGTTCAATTTGGTCGTTCATTTTGCGGCATTGTCTAACAGCGCAGCCCAGCGGGCGTTGCTCGCAATCCGGGCTTCCTGCATCTCCGCAACAATTGCGTTTGCTCGCCCCAGAGACGTGAGCATCTCGTCTTGCAGTGCTCTGGCTTTTGCCAGATCGGCCTCCAGCCGCAACAATCGGCCCTCCAGTATTTCTGTTAAAGAGTCCATAATTAGTCGAGGGTTGCAAACAAAGCTTCTGTGGCCTGTTCAATTTCTTCCTCGGTCAGCTCGATTTTCTGGCCTGCCGCACTCTGCGCCCGGATGTTGTGAATCTCGCTGGGGTCGTCCTCGTCGCGGGGATTGCCCCGGTAGAGGTTGCCGATGATGGTGACTTCGATTTCGCCCTCGGGGCGGTCGAGGTAGATGCTTGATATGAGTTTCATGTGCAGTAAGAATACAGGTGGCGTTTAACTTGTCAACGGCTCGTTTGCAATTTTTGCATTTTTTTTAACTCGCCCAGTCATCCCGGTAACGGGATCGAATGGAATCGGCGCGTCCAGCCTCGTAATCGTCCCGCGCTTCGATCATCGCCTTGATCAACGCATCCTCGGCACGCCGCAACTCCTCGTCCGTAATTTCAATTTCGACCCCGCGCTCATCTTTTGCGGTCAAAATTTCAATTTCCGGCTCGTCGTCCGGTGGGCAAAAACGATCCATCGGATGCGACTTGCGACCTCGGGCTCCGGGGTAGTATTCCCCGGTGATCGTCAGTTCGATTTCGTTGTCCGAGTCCGTTGCGGTGTCGTGCCGCTCTACAATAGTGGTGGTGGTGATCATGGTTTGAATTAGAATTTAGTGACTGTAAAATTGACGTTGTGTCCGGTGGTTTCGTGGCCGCGAGTCAAACCGATGAACGCTGAATACTCTGCAAGAGTATTGTCTGCGGCGTAGCTGGAAACGCTCAGAGCGCGAACATCTCCGCGAGCCCCGTAGGATTTGCGAGCAAGTCGAGCAGCGAAAATTGCGGCGGCTTCGCCTAATCCGTCCGCAAAAACGGCGCGCAGTCCAGACGAAGTAAATTTAGCCGCAGTCGCCGGAGCGGTGTTGATGGATATAATGGTAAGCATAGATTTGGTAAAATTTGCCGGGGTTGGCTGTCCCCCGGCGGTTTTGCTAATTTAGTTGCGGTCTTGCGAGATGGAAATTTTAGAAAATGCAACCCACGTCTCATCGGAGAACCAGCGGTCGGATTCTTTTGACGCCCACATTTCGCCGCGGATGGCGCGGTTTTCTTTGCGGTCTAAAGCCTTGAAAAAGGCGGTGTTTTTGTTTCTGTGGCATTCCCACACTTTTCCGCCGTGCTTCACCAGCAGCCGATATCCTTTTTTTCCAAGGATGTGCCGTGCGCCCAAACCTTCCGTCCAGTTCATTGGGATTATTTTTTCCTCGTGATTCGGAACCAGATTCCCGAATTCGTTGAAAACCATGTCGTAGCGAACGATGTGCAGCCTTGCTTGTTTTGTTTCTGGTGCGGTTTGATTGGTGATTTGCATGACCAATCAATAGACTGCGGCGTTTATCCTGTCAACGCCTAATTTCAGATTTCTGCTTTTTTTTTGCGCCCCCGGTGCCGGGAGGCTATTTTGCGAGTCCCATCGTTCGTGCGGCGTTCATGTTTTGCGTCACCCATTCGTGATGTTTGCGGCAAAGTCCGATGACGTTTGCCGGGTCGCTCGGGCTACCGCCTTGGGATCGCGCCAACCGTTCGTGGCCGTCTTGCATCGCGGATTGGCAATCGGGAAACTCACACCGCCCTTCGCATCGCTCTCTCACCACAACAAGGCATCGTTTTCTCGCTGGAGCAGCAGACTTTCGTTTCTGGCTGACGGGTTGCAGTTTCGTGCGTTTCATCGGCTTTCTGCTCCGCTGCTGCCATGCTCGCAGCTTGTCGATGTTCCGCTTCATTCCGCTGAGTAGATTTCAGTTTGTCGTTTCAGAGGACTTGGAAATTCTAATTTGTTGTCCGTAAAACTGCGTTCTCGAAACACGGTGTGATTTGTCGGCTGGATGGTTAAGTGGCCGCTTTTGAGCCGCACAAAGCTAAATTCTTTTGCCTGCTCTGGATAAGCTGAAAATCCATCACCTACTGGAGACACGGTAAACAGATACTCTCCCAAATACTCTTTGCCGCCCGCTCTGACTTTGCATTCTAAACCTCGCAAGAAGGTGTATTCCGTTGCTGACCAATCCCAACCATAACAGTCCCATGTCTGGGCGTCTCGCTCTGTCCACTCGCCTTCCGGTTTATTGCTAAACGCAATCCCGTGGGACGGGATGTTGCGATATATTGCCCCTGACTCCAGCATCACCGTGCATCCCCAGACGCGGCCCGGATAGCAGACCAGCCCATACCAGACAGCGGGGATGTATCCGCATGGTACGTGGTGGGTATGTCGAGAGTCCACATAAACGTAGAGGTGTCGGGGAATTTCTCCTGTCAGTGTGTTTCTCATATTAGTTTGTCCATCTCATTACTTTTACCGTGTCTGCTGGTCTTACTCTGCGCGCAAACGTATCGCCCTCTCTGCTACCCATTGCGTTTGTGTTGCCTTCCAGTGTCGTGTAGGAGGACACAATGCGGCCAGCGCGGTTGACCTTTTCGATTGCGGCGATGGTGTGCGCGTAGCGACCTTTGCTTGGGAAATAGATCAGACCCACGTCTCCCGGCTGCACCATTGCGGTTGGGATTGCCCGCGTCTTGGCATACCAGCTTGGCGAATACGCTCCGGGCCTGTCGCCTGCCCCATTGATCAAATAGCCGTAGTGAGCCACTGAAGCGCACCACGGGGCATGGTCGCTCGGCGTTAGCCCACAGGAGGAATTAAACTTGTTAATCATTTCTCCGTTGTTGCTGCCCAACGGTTTTTCTTTAATTCCCACGTAGGAGGCAAACGTCTTGAGCAACGCGCTTACGTCAACGGGCAGCAGATGCTTGCCAGTTGGCGCACTCGTCGCCGGAGGGGGGGAAGCAAATGCTAGCCCAGCAAAAGCTGAGAAAGCACAAATAACGCTCCGAGATAAACCAGAACAGAAATCCATAGTCTTGGGTCGGTTGGGTCGTTTTTCCACGCATTAGAAAACTGGCTTTCTTTTTTGCCGCCATCCGTTGTGGTAAAACGTCCGATGGTGGGAAACACAAAACTCACGATGTAGCGGGTCAAGAGCAACGCCACTGCCAAATTGACTACCTTAATGGGGATCCGAGTCAAGAAATCGGGGCCGACACTTGCTTGGTATTGCTCAGTATAAATGGAAGACACTATCCAAGAGGCAACGCAGACAATGAAAAGTAGAAGTGGCGAGCCGTAGCGGGTAATGATTTTCATATAGTTAGAGAAATCTCAACAAAGGGAAAGAGTGACGAAAATATACCAGTACGGCGATTCCCGCGACCGTCGCCGAAAACGCCCACCACCATCTCCACGCCCACGTCCTCCACGTCTCGGCCCCCGCGATCTCGACCGCAATCTTGTCCTGCGCTTTTGCAATGACGACCTCCATTCCCGATATTGCAAGTCGGAGGTCATCATTCGTTTCGCGTAATGTATCCGTCTCGCTGGTCGCTATGCGGAGGGACAGCAAAAGCGAGGCTGTGTCGCCGTCCGGTCGGTCTGCGGCGAGCCGCTTTGCCGTCTGGGCGGCGTCCGCTACGCTTCCCCGTAGCCTTGCTATGCTCCCGGTCTGCCGCTCGACTAGGCGGTTTGCCTGCGCGGTCTTCTTTGCTACGGGCTCCATGATCCTCCGGGCTTGGGTTGGTGCGCTTTGGCATGATGTCAGGAGGATTAGGGAAACTATCAAATTCCGCGCCGTTAATAGCATGTTGATAGTTCGCGGGTTCACGCGGGCAACTTGCTGCGGATTTGCTTGCGGTCAACAGCAAAGCGCAAGGCTCTACTGCGCTGCTTCTTTAAGCGGACGACCTGCCGCCTCTCGCCTATCCCATCCGCCGCCGTAAAACATCCGCAATACCTTCTCGTTCATAGACTCCAATTTTGCATTTAGTTCGCTCTGCTGTGCCTGCATGTTTTTGAAATCCCGGCTCATGTCATGCACCTGCCAGCAACCGCCGACAAGCGATATAATACCGAGTGAAATAAGAGGAGCCAGCACCATCCGAATAAACGAAAAGCACTTCTCCGCTATATTGCGAATGTCGTTTAGTTCTTGGTGTTGATTTTCTTCGTTGCTCATTTTAAATTGTTGTTGGTTAATTTACGCTGCGAGCGGTTTCAAACCATTTGTTTCCATCATATACTAACGAAAGTGTATCATTAGCCGAACTAGTAAATGAAGCCGACAGATTTACAGTATTTGCTGTAGATGTATCGTCATTTGTAATTGTTACAAGTGCGTCTACAAAGATTATTACAAGACTCATTCCAGAAATTCCTCCTGTAATTGTGCCGATTGTATTTCCGCTAACGTGACCAGTCAACTTAACCACTCTACTGGCAACGGCTAGTGTTGTTGCGCCCGAACCTAATGTTGTTGAAATTACACTCGCAACCACAACAGTACCAGTTACGTTGGGAAGCGTAGCGGTTTTGCCGTTGCTTCCAGCCGTGCCAACAAGCGTTATTCGATTTGCGGCTACGCCAAGACCAATGCTGCCGTTGCCTGTGGTGTCTATGGAACCGCCGCCGCCGCTGGTGTTGATGCTTCCGCCAGCGTTAGCACCGGAACCCGAGGTGTCGATATTCCCGCCCAAACTGGTTGAACCGCCTGCTGTTTTAATGTATCCACCCGAATATGATGGCCCGCCTACAGTTGCAGATGTGTCAATATATCCTCCCGAAGTATTCCCTTCAAGGTTTATGTAGGAAACACCGCCTGCCATGCTGACAAATCTAGTGCCGTTAGCCGAACTACCAATAAAGGTGCCATTGATGGAAGTAGCCGTGGCGTCTCCCAGCACCGGAGTCACAAGCGTCGGAGTGTTGGTCATCGCTACGCTGCCAGTGCCGCTGATGGTCAGCAGTTCCGGCACTCCTGTCCCGGCTGTCGTGCGACCAATTACGCGAGCGGTCGCCATGTTTGCCATCTTTGCCAACGTCACAACGCCCGGATCAATTGTCCACGTTCCGGCGCTTCCGCTTACCGTAATGTCATTTTTGTTGCCATCTGTCAGTGCGCCACTCGACGCCCACGAAAGCACGCCGTTGGTTCCGTAAACAAGCGAAAATCCGTTTGTGCCGTTGGCGCTGGGAAACGTAAGAGAAAGCGGAAAGCTTACGGTCTTTGTCGCGGCGACAACTAGCGTGCCGCTTGCGCTGGACGGACTTGCCCCAGTAAGCGTGTAGCTGCGCGAAATGCTGAAGAAAATTGGCACCAACGTCGAGATGCCCGAGGTGGCTTCGTGAATCTCAAACGCATATTGGTTTTGCGGGCTTAGAAGCGCAGTTCGGAGTTCCGTGCTGTCAATCAGCATCGTGAACGTGTAAACGGTGCCAACAAGCGTTGGGTTCGACAACTGGACAAGATAGGTGCCAGAAAAGTCGTCCTTGACCTTGATCCCGCCCGTCCAATCCGGTGAGGTCAGCGTCGTTGCCACCCCGCCAGCGCAGAAAGTTACATTAAAATCGACGGTGCTGTAGTGCGGGATCGGATCTATCTCCTCAACCTGCTCTGCGGTGGCCGAGACTGATGCCGTCCAATATCGGTTATCAAAATTGTAGAAAAGTGGAACCTGAAATTTGGCAGGCATGGCTCCATTACAAGGCTGCTAGCTTGTCAACGACTGCGGAAACTGCGGCATTTGCTTTGGCAAGTTCTGCCTCCAGCTTTGCTCGACGTGCGGCAGAGGTGTATCCGTAGGCCGCTTCCAACACTTTGCCAATAGCGACAAGGTCGCCTTTTGCGTGTGCGTCTTGTCCGGCCCAAACCAGAGCGTCCAGACGATCCTGCACTGCGCGACCTTCGGCAGCTAGGTCGAGGGCGTGCTGGTCTTTTAGTTCGGTGATCAGCTCGGCAAGCTCCGCGTCTTTCGCGTCAAGCTGCGCTTTGATGTCGTGCCAGAGTTGGCCGGATTCGGTTTGGATGGTGAATAGGTCTTTCATAAAATTAAACACTCCAAGTTGGTATGTATCGAGTTGTTCCGTTGTCGTTGATGGCAATCCATTTTGTAGGATCTCCCGGAATAGGCGCATTTGAAACAGCACCCAGTGACGCAGTATTGCCGGAGTTTTGATTTGTTAAATCCGTATTCGTAGTCAACAAGTTTGCGCCACCGACAACGGTGATGCCGCCGTTAGCCGTAAGCAGTCCGGTCATCGTGGTCGTTGAGCTGACTGCTAAGGTGGTCGAGCAGGTCACCGCACCGCTGAAATTGCCTAAAACGGAAAACACATTGCTCCACCTGCCTCCGGTAGTGCCACATGACTTAGAGTTGGTTGGGTTTGCTATTAGATCGCAATTCACAATAGAACCGCTGGCATTAAATGCCATGATGTATGCGCTGCCATTTACGACAGTTACATAATTGGTTTCCGATATCAGCCCTTTGTTTCCTCCAAGGTTTAGCGTTGGAACATAGTTTGTGCTGTTAACCGGAAGCGTAACCGTCGTAAACGCGCCCGTGCTTGCCGTAGTCCCGCCGATTGCGCCGGGTGCGGCGAGGTTTACTTTCGGTGCAAATGACCAGACGCTTCTCATTAGTTGCTCAGTTTATTCTGCATGTAGCGGGTGGTGCCGCTTTGTTTGATGACGCTTACAATGCCGATCCAGTTGTCGATGTAGAAGGGCGGGCTGGTGCCGTCATCCTGCACGTTGCACGCGGGGACGATGTAGTGAAAGATGTCCGTTGTAGCGCCAGTGCCAAGTCGAACGCATAGCGGGGTTGCGCTCAAGTTTTGAATCACAAGGATTTCGCCTCCGGCTAGCGTTGCCACATCTCCGTCCGCAGTGCCGCGAACCGGAGTGGTCGAGGTAGCGTATTGCTTGGCGCTGACGCCTTGATTGCCTAGTGGGGCGCTCATGCGTTACGGGGCAATAGTTCCAAGGTTGAAACTTACAACATTCCATTTGGTAGCCGTCACGCCAACAACCGAGATGCTTGATCCCTGCACGGCTGCGGATGTCCAAGTGCTATTTGCTCCTGCCGTGCCGTCGTTTAGCGTGGCGCCAGTAAATGTTACAACGTGTGCAAAATCGGTTCCAGTAGTAATTGTAATTTTAGTTCCAATGCCGTTTGCGCCCGGTGCTGCAACGGTGATTGCCGCCGCGCTGCCTTTGGTTAGGTAAATCGTGTCGCTAATAATTGGCACTGCTCCGTCGCCGCTAATGGTCGTGAGACCAGAGGTCAAAATGTCAGCGTAGCCTGCTGTGTTTGCGCCTTGCGCTGTTTTTTTGATACGCGCAACGGCGTTGGTTGGGTCGAGCACAATGGTGCCTTGCGGTTCGTCAAAAGACGCAACAGTGGCAGTATTGGGATCTCCGACAAAATAAGAGAGTCCGGCGACGATAGAATTTCCGTTGTTAGGCATAATGTTTGGTGGTTTTAGATGATTAAACTAGATTGGTCTTCCCTTTCTCGCACTTTATCCAAACGGATACAAGTAAAAGTTTTGCTTGAATTTCTCCCGGTGCCGGGAGGATTGCTTTAATCTTCTGAACAAAAAAATAAAAACCTGTTTGGGTTTTTAGCAGCTTGACGGCAGAGCATGAGCTTGAGGAGGGAGCAGGGAGCGGCAGACCACCCCTTTCCCCTCCAAGATATGGAGAAGAAAAGGAAGTGGTCGCTGACAAGCAAAGCCGTCGCCGTCGTCGGTCGCATTGGTCGCGTCCAGCACCCGGAGCGTAACCGGGTCTGCTGGTAATGGGCTGTATGAAGTGAATTGAGGCTGTCGGAGGAAAACGATGGTCAGTCACCCCTCAGAACATTACGGGTTTCCGCTTCGCTCGGGTCGGCGTGTTCCCGCCTATCTCTGCCCGACAACCTCAATTCACTTCACTGACTCCTGAGAACTCTGGGGACTTTGTGTTTGCGCGTCCCGTCCTAAACTCATCTTCGCCCGCCACCCGCCGCAACCTCACCACCGTTGCGCGCCGTTTTTATGGAGTCGTCAATCTATCGGGTAGGGCTGGAACCTAGCGCAAAGTCCTCCGACATTTCAACGCGAGGCGGCATTTCTGCCCCGTTGTGCGCTGCCGGGCTATTCGCAACGGCAAGAAGAAGCCGCCAAGGGCTGAATCCTTGGCGGCGTTCTTGAAGGTTTTTCGTTCCTTCAAACATTCCCGGTAGGGCTTTCGCCTGTTCCAGAGAGTCTCAAAAATCGTCGTCACGCAGATTCAGCCCGCGAACGAGGTGAATCTCTACGCTTTTGCGCTGAACGCAAGCGGTAATTTTGCAAATCACAAAATTGACACGCTGGAGTGTGGCAATTTTGTCAGGCGCAAACAAAAAACCGTTTGTTGAGAAAAACGCTATCGTCCCAAGTTGCTGATCAGCAGTGTTATCCGACAAAAACAAGGGACAGTCTATGAGGAGAACGGGCAAATCGTGTCTTTCAGCGGACAAATTGCGTATTTTGGCGGACAAATCGTGTTTTTTGGCGGACAAACCGTGTCCAGAAGCGGACAAATCGTGTCCGGGTAAATCTTTCTTGTTGACTCGGTAAACGCCATATGCTCCATTCCGAGTTATGCAAATCCTCGATTCTATCGTTCAAATTATACTCGAAAACTCTGGCTGGTGGTATTTAGCAATACCCGCCGCGTTCATGCTGTATCTGGTCTGCATCGTTGCGGCCATTTACATGGCATCGAAAAGCGCAATCGAAGATCCCGAAGACCGGGAGGAAGCGGAGTGGATGCGCTCGCGGGTTCGGCGTGATGAATCGCAACTCAAATCAGAAAAGGAATGAAAAAACGTCTGCGCCAACCATATAGCGACCTTCATGCGGCGTATTCGCTCTTGCACGGTCTACGCGGAACATTGCAATCTGCGGATGCGTTCCTTGCGATTGCAAAAGCTGGTGTGCTGGCGTTGGCTGACGAAGAACTACGGCTGCGCGAAGGGCGGCGGTTGCTGAATATTGGTAGAAAGGTTGCGGCATGACCGAAGCGCGCCTCACTGAGTTGGAGCTAATTTGTGCCGCGCATCCCGGCCACAAATCCTCTGCACTAATTTTGGAGTGCCTAGCTGAAATCGTCCGATTGCAGAAACGATCAACAAGGCGGTCGGGATTTCTTGCGCCCAAGGCTGCGGAGGTCGAGGCGTTGTTCGTTGCCGGGGCGGTGTTCAGGAACGGGTCGGCGGCACAGCAGGCCAGCGCATTCATCGATTACTACGAATCGAACGGCTGGCGCGTCGGTCGAGTGCCAATGACGAATTGGCAGGCCGCTGCTCGGGGTTGGCAGCGTCGGGCAGCGGAGAAGATTGCTCCGGTGCTGCCGAGGTCGAGCGAGCCAAGAATGATCTGATTCAGCGTGCCGCCGCCAGTTCGCGCTCTAGCCGCTCCTGCTGCGTTCGGGCTGTCATCCGGCGTCGTGCCGCCTCTCGGGCGTTTGGTGCGTTTCTAGGGGCTGTGGCGGCGTTTTCCGGCATGAATCGGTGGTTCGCTTTGTCTCCCATGACCGGGTTTTTGACGAACACGGTGTTTCCGATTGAAATCGCCGCCTCTCCTCCATCCACTGGTTCTCCGGTGGATTTGGTGTAAAAATAGGAGTGCCGCTTTGGGTTGTAGCCAACGGCTGTCCATGTGGCGATGTCCTCGGGGATATCCTCCGACGGGTCATATTCTCCCTCAACGGTCGCCACCGGAAACTTGGCGCTGCCGTCTCGGATGCGCTCGGCTCCTGCTTCGTTGGAGAAAAACTTCGGCTTGTTGATGTGGACGATTGCCCCGTAGCCGATGCGCTTTCCAACCCTGCCTCCAGCGGCCTTCTCATGAACCGTCTGCACGTATGTCCCGGTGCGCTCGTAGGCCGGGATGTCGATTCGCACTCCAACCGGAGTTCCCTTTGCCAGTTTGGTGTGCGCGTTCACAAATGGTTTCTTGTCCGCGCTCAGGGCGGATGTCACCGAATCGGCGCTTGGAATTTCCGGCATAAATCTCACGTCGTTGCTTTCAGAGAATCGGCTTTCAATTGGGATTTCCCGGCCTGCGTCGTCTGTTGTCATTGGAGACGCCAGCTTTATGTTTCGCGGGTCGAAAACGGCTATTTCCGTCCCGTTGACGTTATCAATGGCCCCCTTCACTCCGTCGAATCCCGCAGCCTTCAGCGCATCCACTTCTTCTTTAGAAAGGTTGGAGACAGAGCTTCTCCTGTATGGGTTTTTGCCCACTCGAATCACGTCTGCAACCGAAGCGAGGTTGCTGTGCTTCAAATAAAACTTCCGCACTCCTTTGTCGTAGTCGCCTCCGTATTGCCTTGCGAAGTAGTAGGCTGGCTCGCTGTCGGTTGCTGTGTAAATGGCCCCGGACGCGGTTTTGTCCAGCACGTTCGGAATAGCGTCAGGGTCGTCGGCTCTCCACATCTCTCGCGTGTTGAATCCGGCCTTTTCTGCCTGCCGCTTTATTGCCGCCTCCCGAGGGTCTGGACGCTGCCTTGGGGCTTCTGGTGAGGATTCCGGCATGAAGCGGAGGTTTTCTCCCGGTGCCGGGTTCTGCATCGCCTCCCACTCAAGATTTGCTTGAACGTCCTTTGGCGAAAGGATCATTCCCTCGTTTCTTGGGCCTCTGTGATCTGAAATCCTGACCTTGTTCCCAATGCTACCGTGCATCCAATTTCGGTGCGGCGTGCTGATGTAGATGCTGTCGCTGATTCCTGATGTTGAGACTTCCGGCCACTTTCCAAGCCGTTCTTTCCCAATGTCCATCACCATGCCTGCCGCCGCGAATAGTTTGGCTTTTTGCGCGGGCGCTGTTTTTTCCATTCCCGAAAGCCACCCGCGCAGCTTGTCGAGCGTTTCTTGTTCGGTGAAGCGGTCGTGAATGTGTTTTCCTTGCTCGGTTGAATCGGGCTTCGGCTTTCCCTCCTCCGGCATAAATCTCTTTCCGCTCTCCCGCGTGAGAAGTTTAGTCGTCGTCCCTATCGGCACATCTTTGGCCCGTTCTCCGATGTAGTCAGCCAATCGGTCGTGCGGCACGTCCCTTGCCAGCGGTTCAAACTTGCCGTTAATTTGGGCAGCAATGTCGTAGCCTCCGCTTTCCTCTTGGAGCATTACGCGAACAGCTTCGGCGTTGCGGTTGAGGCTGGCGATGTCAATCTGCTCAGGGCGAGCGTCCTCCTCGGGGTCGTAGGGCGTCAGGCGGGCGCGTTGGCGGGCTTTGGCGCGCTCCTGTGGGGTCTGGGGCTCGCCTTCCGGCATGAAGCTGGCCTGCCCCGCTTTCTTTACTTTGGACGGTTTTGTTGGATTTTCCGATTCGCTGCCCATTGCCGATGTTTCCGATTTGCTGCCAGCAACATCTGTTCGTCCTCCTCTTCCTGACCCGCCAGACCCACCGAGTCCATCGGAAAGCTTGGGAGCAATAATTTTGGCAGAGGGTTTTCCGTTGGTAATTGTGAGTCGTTGCGTGCTTCCATTTTCAAGTTGGGTTTCTGTGTAATACGTATTGTTTTTAACTAAATTTTCAACGTCTTTTGCGGTAATTTCTTTTCCGCGATTATTTCTTAAAAGATCATACGAAAGATCAAGTGAGGAGTGCCCTACCGCTTCGTTTTTAATTGCGTTCCATCCATACCAATGAAGACCCCCTACGTTGGCGTGATCACCAAGAAAGCTTTTTATTTCAGGAGAATTGTCAATTGCTCCCTGTAACGCTGCTTCCATGCCCTCGTAAAACGCAAGGGAAAATACTTGTGCTCCGTTTTCAATTCCACCGTATGCGCCGTATAGCGAAAACGGATCACTTGGAGTTCCTGCATTGTTATATTTCCAATAATCTTGCGGCGACTTTACTCCTTTAGCTTCCATAAGCGTTGGCAACCACATTTCCACAAATTTCCAACGATCCATAATTAAACCGGGAATTCCGTAAGTAAGACCAATGAAACGCTGAACTTTGTTTGCAATGCCAACCGATCCTTTGTTTAAAGCCCAAAACCTTCGCCCCATCTGTTGCGAGTTTGGTGCCGTGTAAATTGATTGAACATCATCCCATAATCCATCCCAGTTCATCAACATAGCGTGCATTGCGTTAGCGTTTGAAGTAACCTGATTGCCAATTTGATCTGAACCGTCCGCAGTTGCGGCTCTGGAGTCCATAACTATAGAAGCCCAAACATCCCTCTCATCAAGAGGACGCACTTCGCCTTTTTTGTTTGTTCGCATTTTGAGAGTTTTTTTCTCCAATGCCGTTCGGTTGCTATTAAATTGGTCTTCAATCCAATTGTTGTAATTGCCATCAATTGAATGTTGCATGGCGTCTAGCAGTGGTCGGTGGGTAAGCATTCGTAGCCACAAGCCTTCTTGCTGCACCGGAGTTGCCATACGCGATAGAAGCCCCCAAAAATGATGCAGGACAAGGTTCCACTTAGGAACTAATCCTCCGTTGGCCTCAATTTCTGAACGCATTTTTACCGTCCAATCAAGCCCGGATTTTGCGGCGTCCCCGGTGCCGGGCGTTGTTTTTTTCCCGTGATAACCACCTGTTAAAAAGTCAATGTATTTACCCGGTGTTTCAATAATTAGCTTTGCCATTGTTGGCGGCGTAAGGATTTGTCCATGCACACCTGCATCGCGATTAAACTCAGCGTATCCCCGTGCGCTTCCAATTCGGGAGGGATCGTCCCTGATTTTTTCAAGGGCAAAGTCGATTCGTCTAAATGTTTCGGCTGCGCCACCGTGTTTTTTTCCAGTAATTTCTTTGCCAAGTGATGTTTTCAACTTACGCATTGTCCAAGTCGGAAGTGCTGAGTAACTAATTTTTCCGGTGTCTTCATCTTCAAACCGAATTGATTCCTGCCGTATGCCCGCTGGTGCCCGGATTTTATAGAAATCGTCCTCCGCCATGAATCTCTTGATGCCTTCCTGCGCCACAGGCCCGTCCATCCTGTTGGTTTCGTCCTCGTTCGGGTATCTGCCCAAGATTCGGGCTTTGGCGCGTTCCTGCGGGGTTTGGCGCTCGTCCTCGGGCATGAACAGGGCATTGCCGCCGCGTTGCTGCGCCTTGAGGGCTTCAGGGATAGGGAGGGAGTGGACGCTGGTAGTGAAGAACTCGTCCCTTGGCACAGCAGCAATTTTTTCAGCTTCTGTCATTGCATAAAACTCATCTCTGGATGTCAATCCGTCAGGATCTACATACTCCAACCAAGCAGTATAATTTTGGACGTATCTCTTTAAATTTTCAACGTCCTCAATTTTTGCCATTCCCGCCTTTGCCCCAAACTTTTCCGCCAGCTTGTTCGTAATAGCCGGGAGCATTTGGTCATAGACGGCTTTCAACCCATGCCCTCCAATCGAAAGGTCTTTACCCTCAATCGCCATCCATCCGGGGCGTAGCGGACGCTCTTCTTTCAGCGATTGCCCGTGCCCGGCCTCAATCTTCGCCGCGATGTCTTTGCCGACGAGTTCAGCTAAACGCTCCGGGGTCACATCGTCTTCCGTAAATACTTCTTTTCCTTTCTTGGATGCCGCCACTTCGTAGAGTTGATTTCCGCTATCGTCATTGAACGGTTCGTACTCAAGCCGATCAATGTTCTGGCGGATTGCTTCCTCGTATCGGTCTATTTGTTGTTTCCCGGTCGTCCACGCAATTGCGTCCGCGCCCTCGTCCACAGCATCGCGCAACGCCCGCTTCATGCCGATCTCGTAAATGCGTTTGCGAAGCTCTAGTGGCACGTTTTCTTGCTGACTCTCTAATGGCCCCTGCATCTCCTCAATAAAATACGTGCGCTTGCCATTGGCATCTGTGCGGATGTTGCGCCGGATACGGACGATGGGGTTTACGATGTCGGAGTATTGGGAGTGGCCGTCGCGCCATACTCCAAGCATGGCTTCGTCTCGACTTTGCAGAATTTGCTCTTCCAATGACTGACCTTCTCCGGCTGGTAGAATCTTGCGTTTTGCAGGCCACGTCACAAACATCTCCCGGTAGCTTCCCTCGTCCGCGCCGGGGAGTTGAAGGTCGGGTTGGGAAAATTTAGTGCCTCCTTCTTTTTGCGACTCAGTTTGTTTAAATGCTTCGTAAGACCTGCGTAATGTTCCGCCAAACTCAGCAATAGCATCTGGGCCATACCCATTATCTTTAACCCATTTCTCAAATGTTTTTACTTTTCCACGACCGAGCACCACATCCTGCACCGTCGCCTGCCGTTCTAAAGCGTATCCAGCCAGTTCCTCTTTCGTCACCTTGTCGCCCGGTTGCTTGCCGAATAGCGGAGAAAGCGGATCAGTGAAGATGCCACTTAATTCCCGCTCGGCTTTCCTGCTGCCTTTCTGAATGGCACTTATAGCTTGCGCTACGGTCATGCGATCCTGCGGCAGTCCTTGAATGGTTCTGGTGAGTTGTGAATAGAACGGTTCGCTGGACTCTTCCTCGGGCATAAAATTGATGCTCTTTTTTTCCAGATCAAATGTGCCGCTATTATCTGTCGCGCTCTTAACTTGATTTTCGTCAAATGGAATCCACACGTCGTGGCTTTTTCCGCCTTGTTTTCCGCCTACATCTTGTATGCCATCAAATCCAAGCGATTTTAAAGTTTTTGTTACCCAATCTGGAATGCTGGTTAGGCTCATAAAATGAGCCGCGTCTTTGTTTTTGTTGTAAGTTTCAACATCTTTTGCAAAGGCAGTAATCCATTCAACCGGATCGCGAGTGTTTTTGTCCCATTGATCCGCACCGTAAATTTCAGGCCGCTTGCGTTGACGTTTGGCTGCTTGTTGCAATGCGTCCACCACGCTAGCCGGAACATTACTGCTACGAAGAGGGTTTTTAATGTTTAAATATACCTCGTAAACATACGGGTTTTTTTGATTTGGATCATTAAGACGAGCACCTTCAATTCCAAGGGCTTTTAGAACTTCTAAGAAACGAACTTCGTCGTTAAAAAGCGATCCGCTGTCGAGCCAAATGGATTTTGCTGCTTCTAATCCGTTGCCTTTGGCTTGCCGGATTTCATAAGCAATGCTTTCTGGATTCATAATGCTCCGCGAACCAGAAACAATTGCTCCTTCTCCTTCGTCAAAGTTCTCGTAGCCAACTTCCAGCAATTTTTTGTTTACGTCAGCGCGTTTTTCTGAAGTCAAATTAAACCATGCGTCTCTTAAATTTGTTTCGCGCTTACTGCCGGGAGTTTTAATGGCAAACCAATCTCGGTAATCACTTGGGTATTCTAACGAAGTGTCAGCTTTTCCCTTGCTGTAATTTTCCGCAATGTCCCGTGCATCTGTAAAAAATGCCATTGGGCCACTGGTTGCCCGCGATTTGCGAAATCTGTCTGCAACACGATCTGGGCGAGCGGTTCCGTGAAACACGGTTAAGGGTTGTCCGGTTATTTTGTCAACAACCTTGGATTCAGTTTCCCCTATTCCAAAGAAACGTCGAAAAAACGGGCTATCAGTGCCTTTTTCTTTCCACAAAGTTGCCGCTCTCCTTTTAATAGACGATGGCTTTTCCTCTGCTCCGGCGGTGCTGGCGTCTTCCGGCATGAATGATTTCCCAGCGTCGAGTGCGGGTTGCGGGTCGTAGCCCCATTCGTGAATGCTGTCGCCGTTGGTAAAAATGTCTCGCGCTTTTACTACTTTGGAAATTAACCGATATTGGCCGTTGAGCGTTGCCTTTCCATGATCCCTAGCGTATTCCCGGTCAATCGTTACCCAATCGCCTGCGTTAATTTTAAGAGTGGCTCGCTTTTCTTCGGGCGGCAACGCCTCCAGTTTTTCTAATTCCTCGGAAATTTTGTCGTAGTAGTCGCTGCGATTAAGTTTGGTATCAACGCCCGGCGGCACTTTGCCATACTTTTGAATGTAAGCTTTCTGCTTGGAAATGCCTGCAATCTTGTCAGCGACCGTGATGTCTTTGGGGACGGCGCGAAAGATTCGCACATTGGCATTTGGTTTTCCTTTAATGCTTTTAATTACAGAAATTGAATGAATGTCCCGTTCATCACCGTAGTGACCGTAAAACTGCGCTCCTTCGGATGAGTAGATGTCGTCTGGATATGTATCCTTTAGGTTGTGCAACGGTGAACCACTGTCTCTCATTGGGGCCGTGTGAATCCCGCGATAGCCAGCGTCGTCTTCCGGCATATACCGAATGTCTCCCGTTGCCGGGTTGAAGCGTTCCGAGAGCGGGATGACGTTGCCTTGGTCGTCGCGGGTAATCGTGTCGGCGGATTTAATCTGCGAAGGGTCGAAAACAACGTAGTGCGTTGCTGGTTCGTCCGGGTCGATGATGTTCTCAAAAATAACTCCGTCATGTCCTTCGTCCTTTGCTTTCTGAATGCGCTCGGACAAAGCAAATTCTCCCGGAGTTTTTCCTTGAGCGTCGTATATCTTCGGGTTTTTCATCTTCACGCGAAGATTCATTACTCGCCTATTCGGTAGCGCGTCTTGGATTGTTGGCAATAGGAATTCGCTCAATGCCCTTTCTGCTTCAGTCTCTCGGGCGTATGCGGCTTTTAATTCCGGGGCGTCGTTCGCCTCGTTGCCGTCCACGAATTTCCGATTTATCAGCGTTTCGAGCACTGTCTCTTTGTCGATTCCGAGACTGACCAGTTTCTCTATCCCCTCGGCCATTCCGGGTTGCTGTTCAATCTCTGCGCGAAGTCGTTGAATTACTTGCTGGCTCGCTTCGTTTATTCCCTTTCGTGCCGCTTCAAACTGCGCGAGCACTTGCTTCCCTTCAGGCGTTTCAAGTGCCTTAGTTCGGGCTTGCGCGAGCGGGTTGTCGGTTCCAAGTGCGAGTGACAACGCGCCCCCTATGCCGATGTTGTTGGCGTAGCTTTGGGCGACGTTTCGGTTGTCGGTTGAAAAAATGCCCTTTTGTGCTGATTCGGCTGCCGTCTTGTCGCCGCCCATTTCTAGGTCGAACGTCGTGAATTCCTCCCCGTTGGTTCCGTGGAATGATTCGATTGTGTAGCCTAGTTCTCTGGCCGCTTTAATCATTATTTGTCGTGCCGTCTCAATATCTCCCGCTTCGACCGCCGCCATATACTTGCGGTCGCGCTGGCGTAATTTGGCCTTGGCTCGCGGGGCCGCTTCCTCTTCCGGCATGTAGCGGATGTCGGATGTATTTGGATTGAATCGCTCGCTCAACGGAATGACGTTGCCTTGGTCGTCGCGGGTGATCGGGTCGGCGGATTTTAAATCTGAAGATCGAGTTGCGGTAATTATGTCACCTGTCGTGTAAACATTTCGATTAGCATACAATTTTATAACTCGCGGGGTTCCGCCGGAACGATCTGCGCGAGACTTTGCGTAATCCTCCGCTATTTCCTTGGAGGTCGTTGTGTAAATTCTTTCTCCATATTTGCCAGTATTTGAAAGGCGAAACTCGTTGAATTCACGATTCGTGCCGTGATAAACGGGTCGATTTACATTATACCCAGCCGCTTTTGCCGCAGCGTCCACAAGTTGTTGCTGTTTCTTCCTGTCGCCTGCCGCTACTGCTGCCATGTAGCTTCGGTCACGCTGGCGTAATTTAACCTTGGCTTGCGTGGTTGCCTCCTCTTCCGACATGAATCGGATGTCGGATGTATTTGGATTGAATCGCTCGCTCAACGGGATGACGCGGCCTTGGTTGTCGCGGGTGATTAAATCGGCGGATTTAATCTGCGAGGGGTCGAAAACAACGGTCGTTTTGGTAGTCCGATTAAAACTGCCTTTGTCGTTTTCCAACATGACAGCATCGTAGCCGTCAGCGCGAAGTGCCTGCGTCAGTATGGAGCGAGCTTCTGCTGCCATTTCGTCCGAATCTTTTCCCCACTGAGCGGTAAATTTCTCCAACTGGTCTTGCCGATAATTGATCCGGTCAGGGTCGGTGCGATCAAGCTTTGTGTAGTCTGCCCATCGGCGATCAAATTCTGATGATTGGGCGGCATCAAAGTCCCTGCGCTTAGTGACGATGGCTTTGTATTCTGGGATGCGATTCGCCCACGCATCTACTTGTTCTCGCGTTTCAAACGCAAGCGGGTTTTTAAACTTCAAAAATACCGGGATTTGCACCGGGTTATCTGCCGAGCCAACCTTGATGTCTTGCGGGTCTGCTTTAAAAAAGAATGCGTCGGGAACTTGGTCGTCTCCCAACCTTGCGCGGCCTTTATCCAATCGAAAACCTTCCCGATAAATGGCCTGCTTTGCCGCCTCACTGGTTTGGTGAAACCGTTTTTGGCGGTAGCCTGCCGCATTTGCCGCTTCGTCCCTAAGTCGCCCTTGCTCCTCCCTGTCGCCTGCGGCTACCGCTGCCATGTAGTCGCGGTCGCGCTGGCGGGCTCTTGCCTTAGCTTTAGGGGTTGCCTCCTCTTCCGGCATGTATCGGATGTCCGATGTATTTGGATTGAATCGCTCGCTTAGTGGAATGACGTTGCCTTGGTCGTCGCGAGTGATTGGGTCGGCAGATTTGATGCGTGAAACGTCGGTGATGCCTAAAATGCGATTTCCACCTGAGTCAATTTCATCAAAATCAACCCCGTCTTTGATTTTTAAGTATGCACGAATTACCTTGCCGCCATAGGGAGGCGGATAACCTTTCTCCTCAAACATCTGCAACATTTCGCGAGTTTGTTCTGAAACAACCGCAAAATACACAGCGGGTGTCCGAAAGTTAGTGCGGCCACCTCCGATTGAACCAGCCCGATTAAGATCGAACTTGTTGCCCTCAAGATTTTCCGAGGGCGTGCGATGTTCGGCTATGCCTACTTCATATCCAGATGCCTTCGCCGCCTCGTCTACAAGTCGCATTTGCTCGTCTTCGTCTCCCGAGTTGACCGCTGCCATGTAGCTACGATCACGCTGGCGAGCTCTGGCCTTGGCTTGTGGGGTTGCCTCCTCCTCGAGCATGTAGCGGCCTGCTGCGGCTATGCGCTCCTGCTCGGTGTTGACGGTCTTCAAACTGCCAAGGTGACGGTCGAGGTCGCCGCTGTAGGCGTGCTCATGCAAAGGGCTGACTCCGCGCTCCACGGCAGGTGCAATGGCGAGAATGTTGTCGATCCGCAGCATTTCGCTCAACGGATCTTCAAGAAAGGTTTTGCTCCAGCGGTCGGTCTTGCCAGTCGGATTACCATCTGCGTCAAGCAGTGCCTGCGGCCCCATCGCAGTGTTGAGTCGCTCGCGTAGCTCATTAGTTTCGCCCTTTCCGTCTTCCCTTATCGGGGGGCTTGCTTTACCGCGATTTTCTCTGGCAAGATCCAGTTTTGCTTTTTGAATTGGTGTTTGAGTTTTGCCGTATCGGGAATCTTCATTGCCTAGCAATAAGTTTAAAAACTCAAAACGCTGAACGTCTGGAACACCGTTGCGATCAAGAAAACCTTGGTATGGCGCTCGTTCTGCGGATTGCTTGTTAGTTGCCAACGGGTAAGTTTCCAAGCCAACAATCGGCTTGCCTTCCCATGTAAAGCCAGCGTCGTGGTTCGCCTGCAGTCCCTTGAGGTCGGCCACAAACCGTGGATCGCTCACGTTCCGGTAAGGCATTGGCTCGCCTGCTACACCCATTGCTTCTTCGGCCCAGCCAAAGTTTCCTAGCAACTTTTCGGGGTTGGTGCCAAGCGTGTTGATGCTACGCTCGCCAAAACTAAACTTCATCTTCTGCGGCTTGAACACCTTGGTCTCGTTTTGCGCGGTGCCTTGCGAAATTCTCCACTTAGCAGGATTTTTCCGCTGCGATGCTCTGCGGGTGGCCGCGTAGTTGGGATCTGTAACTTTACCCGGTGCGTGCGCGTAGGTGATGCTGATCGTGTCGCCAATCTTGTCTTGGATGCTCTGGATGGTAGCGCGACGCGGATCGCCTTCGGGCATCCCTGCAAGCTCAAGCAAATAATCGTCAAACGGACGACCGGGCTGTATTGTGCCGCTTACTTCAGGGTGACCAAGCGGGCTTGCGGTTAGCTTGATGCCGTCGTAGTCAGCGGGCAAACGAGCAGCGTGCGCTTCTGCAACAGCTTGAAACGCCGCTTTGTTTGCGGCATCTTGATTCTTTTGGGTGTGTTGACCTTTGTTTGGCCCTTTCTGTGCAACTTCTTTGCCCTTCAAATACGCTTCTCTTGCGTCATTTGTAATTGCTTGAATCTCATCTCGGGTAATATCTCCGGGTATCGGGCCGGGCGCAGCGGGCACAACAGGAGTGACTCGGGTGACTGAAATAGGCGCATCGACAGGAGGTGTGGCGACAACTGCCGGGGCTTCTGCCGCGTCTAAGTCGCTTTCATACACAAACGTCCTCGGATCGTCTGCAAACGACACAAGAAACTTGCCCGGTTCCTGCGGGTGCTCCATGCGAGACGCAATTATCCGGGGTTGACCCATAAAGGATACTTCGTCGCCAATTGCTGCTGGTGTTGGCGCGGCAGCAGGATCAGCAGCAGCGGACGCTGGCGCGCTAGCTGGCGTTACAGACGTTACCGGGGCAACAGGGGTGACAGGGGTGACAGGAGTCGCTGGCGTGACTGGAACGACGGGCGCAACCGGGGTGACGGGGGTGCCCGGATTGTAAACCCCAGCGTTAATGATGTCCATCGCTTGCTGCGGCGTCATCGTGGCTCGTTCTGCCCTAAAGTATCCAAGATCGGACAACTGCTGCTCCATCTGGCGCGTCATAAATGCCGGAATGCTTGCAGATGATGCGCTAGCTGGCGTTACGGGCGTTACGGGCGTTGCAGGCGTTACGGGAGGCGTAACGGGCGTAACTGGCGCAACGGGCGTTACAGGGGGCGTTACAGGCGTTACAGGGGGTGTGCCGGGAGTGCCCGGAGTGCCGGGAGTTGCGCTATTTGCCGCGACCCTTTGCCTATCCAATCGCTCCCTTACGGGTGCGCTTTGCTGGTAAAGTTGCTCCCGGATCAATTTGATCACGTCCCCTGTGCCAGCAAGTTTCAACTGACCTCGGTCATTGCGAATGCCAATGCTCGCCGCAATGTCCAATACGGTGTCGCGAATTTTGCTGCCCATGCTTGGCGGCAACATGAATTCACCAAGGTCGCGTCCAGTAATAAGTCCCTGCCCGATGTCGGCGCTGGCTTCGTTTAGCCAGTAGTCCATATCGCCAAGATTCGCCTTTGCATTGTTAATTTGCGCCGGGGTCGCACCGTTGGCCTGCAAGTTTTTCAGATGAAGCTGCATCTGACCATCAATCCACTTAGCAAATTCCGGCGTTGCCGTCACGCCGTCGCCGTTGACAGTAAATTGCTGTTTGAGACCGTCAAACATATCGCTATGCAACTTTGGATTAGTAGCTAGCAACGCGCTATCCATTGCGTGCTTGCCCTCATGCGCCATAGCGTAAGCAATGCCCCTTTTGGTTTCGACGTTGATGTCTAACTGACCAGTGCTTTCTACAAATACACCAGCAGATATTTGCCCGTGCTTTGCCCCAAATTCCGCTGCGGTCAATGCGTTGACAGTAATGGGAATGCCATTTTTTGTAGTCTGTCCGTTATAGAAACCTCTGGTAGCGTAAATTGCGTTTTGATCTTCCGGGCTAAGGTTCTGCATTGCAGCAACAGCTTTTGCGGCTTCTGCGGCTGAACCGTAGTCGATATTTTGACCGTCTCTTACCAGTTCGCCATACAATGCGCCGCTCTCAATACCTCGCAGCCTTGGCCTTAGTAGCGTTGCTCCGGCACCAATTGCTGTGCCCGGCCCAACCATTGCTCCGGCCTCATAGGCGGATTCTGTGCCAAGCATTATGGGCAAGCTTGTAACGCCACCAACAGTCCCGCCAGCTATTGCGCTTTTTGTCATTTTGCGTAATGCGCTCTGCCCAACTGGCGCAAATCCGCCTGTAAGCTCTTCGCCCGCCTCCCTTGCCAACTTGCCAGCGTTTTGAGCAAACTTTGCTCCTGCCCATGTTACCGCGCCTGTTGCAAGCCCGGTCGCAGCGGTTCCAACAGCAGTGCCTCCAGTAAGTATTACCGCAGGAATCGTCGTTGCTCTAGCTAGTTTGTTTCTTGCAATGCGCTCTGCACCTTCAGCAACAAACTCTCCGGTTTTTTCTACTGCTTTGCCTCCTACTTTGAGGGCTGTGCCAGCAGCCTTTGCCAAATACTTTCCGGGTTTGAGCGCAAGTCCGCCCGGAATAAAGTTGCTTGGCTCAAGGATTTCACCAATGTCGCCAATGTTGCGTCTAAATTGCGCTGTCTGTTTCTCGTCCATTTCAGGCATACGTTGCTCGCCATAGACAAATTTCTCAAAAGCGTTGCCGCCTCCTTGATCGGTAGGTAGCTCGCCACGTTCTGCGCTGCTCATTCGACGCATGTAATCGGCTTGCGATTTTAAATGCTCTTTTATGTCTTCTCGGGTGGTTTCCCTGCCAGTTACAAATCTTCCAAATTGTTGCGCTTTATTTAGGGCGCTGTCTATCATTTTGCCAGTTCCCACCGTGCCAAGCCGAGCGCCCGCTGCCAACTCTCGTTTTTGTTGTGCGTAAACGTCATCCTCCATCCCTGCACCTTGAAGTTTGGCACTTGCTATGCCAGCCACATTTGCAGCGGTTTTGGCAGCGCCTCTAACGAGTTGCGGCACACCCTGAATGATTCCCTCAACTGCTCCAGACGCAAAATCTCCAGCGGTGTCGAGCGCACCGCTCATCGTCATTGGCTTTTGGCTTTCTGCATATTGCCAGTCAGTTGCTAGATCAATGTCGTCCGGGTTTTCGGCAACGTGGGCAATTGGATCAAAACCCTTTTTTGCCGACACGCGATCAAAATTCTCTTTTGGCGTAGAGGTTAATTCCTCGTAGCTAGGGGTTTTTGCAGGAGGCGAAGAAATCAATTCCTCGTAGGTCGGCACTCTTGCTTGCGGAGCAGGGGTCGGCTCCGTATTGGTTGGCGTCGAGGATGCGCCAGTAAGTTCCTCGTAGGATGGGGCTGCCATGTTAAATTTCGCGAACGGCTTTAGTGTCGTGATCTACTTCGTAACGCTTGCCGTTACGTTCAATAATTTCCTTGCCCGTCTTTTTGGCTGGCGGTTGTGCAGGCGTCGTCCCGGTGCCGGGAGTTGCATCGTTCTCAGGATCAAAATCCGACAATCTTGGCATTCTGCCTTTCCATCCCCTGAGAGTCCCATAGGCGCGGTAATAATCCGCCGCTGCGGCTTTTGCGTCTGATGCCAATTCAATTTGTTTTAAAAGTCTCGCAAGCCGAGCAGAGTTTTGTTCCTCAGAAAGTCGAGGGTTAAACGCTCTTGCAATAAGCGCATCACCTTCCTTTTGAGTAAAAGCTCCACCAAGCACTGCTTTAAGATTGCGCTGCACTACTTCCTCAACAGCTTGCCTAGTTTCAATTGCTTCTTTGTTAGTAAATGCCAACACCGAGTCGGGCATACTGCCAATTACAGGGCCAGTTAAATTTTTGCCGCTTTTCAATTGTTCTTGCACGGCTTTCAATTGCGCCCTGCTTTTTATTGCGTCCGATGCGCCACCAGTTTCCCATTGCACAAAATCATCTGCATATTTTTTGTCCACTTCTTGCTGTCCCACGTTCTTGTTTTCGCGACCGACAACCTTGGGGATGCGAATGCCCCTGCCTTCGGGCAACACTGCTGCTCCCTCTGGATTGTATCCCGCTTTTTCCGCTTCAGCTTGAGAAGCAAAAGTCATACCCTGCTTATCTCGAGCGTCTTGTAATTGCTGCTGTTGAATAGCAGCGGCTTGCTGTGCAGCTCTATTGGCTAATCGTTCTTTTTGTAAACTAGCAATTGTAGGGCTGTCGCTTATTGGCGCGTCCTCATCCATTCCGGGAATGCCATTTGGATCAATTTTTTGTTTTGTTGGAGTGTAAATGTCTAAAGCAGCCATATTGTAACTTTAAATTAAATTCTTTTTCTATTCTTTATTTCTTCTTTAGTTACGGGTGTGTAACGATTTATGCCATCTGGAAATAAACTGGTATCGTCTGAACTTGAAAATGTAGGTAATTCAGGCTCCACAAATGGAGGTCTTGATCGCTTTGTTTGAGGCGCGCTAGGTTTTTTAGTGGGATTTTGTAAATTAAAGTTTTCTACGGCATCAAGATCAATGGTTTCATTTGGGTCTGTAGAAGCATTTGAATAATAGGACGAAGGATCGCCCGGATCAACATTTCCAGTCAATCTTCCCATAACTGGAGCATAAGGATTTATAGGATTTGGATTATAAAGAGGCTCATTAGAATCAGTGTTGGCAAAATAACCCGGAGGCAATGTTGATTTTCCTCCGTCGATTGGTCTGTTTGGATCAAAACTAGGTGAAGACGGTTCATCCTCCGCAAGCGTCACGCCGTCAGGCAACGTATTTGTTGGTATAATCGGAACTGGAGGCGAGCCAGAAGGTGAATACGGAATTTCTGAACCCGGAGTCGGAGTCGGAGTTGGAGTCGGGGTAGTTGAAATTGGAGTTGGCGCAATTAGAGTTGGAGTTGTTACTTTTCCTGTTCCGCCTCCTCCGTAATCTAATTTTGGGTTAATTCCCGGAGTTTCTAAATTTTTTACTACATCGTCAGCCAATTTAATTGGATCAAAACTTTCGCCTAAAGCTGTTTTGCGTTTGTATTCTTGTACGTAAACATCGTTTTCCTTTGACCCCTTTTTGCCAATAGTTGGATGGTTTTTTATTACTTGTTGATGCCATTTAGGAGCCACAAATTTCGCTTTGGGAATCATGTTTTTTACTTGAATAAAGTCTCCCGGAGATCGCCCCGGAGTTTGAGCCGCAACTGGTTCTCCCGTTTGTTGCGCTTTGGCAATTTCCCGTTTCATCTGGTCGGTTGTTCCAACATCAAATCCGCCAGCTACGTCAAGCATTCGTTGAGTCTCTGGGCTATTTAAATCAGTTTCGGTGCCCTTTTCAATTTTTGAAGTAAAGGTTTGCGGGTCGTAAACTGTTGTAAACCCACTGCGTTTTTTAGCATCCTCATACTTTTCGTAATCTTCTGTGGTGCCGCGTCCACTAGCGTAATCGTATGGATTTTGAGCAAGTGCATTTGGAACATACGTGTAAGTTTGTTTTCCAATATTTCCAACAGGCGGCGGATTATTTACTCCTTGTTTTCCGCGCCAATCGTTGGGATTGGCATAGATATTTATTGGTGCGCCGTTGTTAGTTTGCGTTTTCTGCCTATTAGGCAATTGTGACGGAGATTTGTTTGAAAGCACAAGACTTCCCGGTTGCTTTCTTAAATCGTTAGCATCTTTTTCAAACTGAAGTTTTCTTTTTGCTTCTGCTTCTGCGGCTTTTGCTGAAATCTTTAAAGCTTGTTTTTGTTCGGCATAATCATCGCCTAAAGTTTGTGTAACAGCCATATTCGTTTAATTTATAGGTTTCGGTAATTTACAATTTAAATTGCAAGTCTTCTATCGCGTAAAATAAGCGTCCCAGCAAGGCAAGGTTGCAGCAAATTCAACGGGAAATTCTGTGCGGAAGAATTCCAGCATCTCCATTCGGCTCCCGGCATTGTTTTTAAGCGCCCCGGCAGCGTGCATAAACCCGGCACGATAGTAATCAATCTGATAGTCTTGGCCTCGGGGCAGCAAATCAACGGCATCAGGAAAGGCGTGACTAAACGAAAATTCTCCAAATACCGTGCTGGCAACGTAACCGTTAGCGGATTTTAAGATTTCTCGGTTGCTCGGGTCGAGAGCGATAGACAAGGATTCCCGGCAGACTTGGGCAATGCGGGCGTGGTCGATGCCTCCCATAATACCGCCAGCGAGTCCACGCGGCAGCGCCCCGACAAAGCGCGGAGCCGGAAGCGTGTCGTTAAGAGATTGGGCCGCTTTGCTTGACTCGTAGAAATACTCGCCAGCAAATGGAGCGACCAAGATACGGGACGGAAGAGGACGACGCAAAAACACGTCGTGGTCAATGTGGAAAGCGGTTTCTCCTCGTCCAGCAATTAACAGCAGCGCAGAGAGTTTTTGCAAATCATAGACATGCACCAATTCATCGGGCAAATCGGGCATCGGAATTACTTCTTCAAACGGCAGGCCCATGCCGCCAACAAGAAAGTCAACGCCCGTTTGGTCTGCAACGAGCACAGGAGTCATTCCTGCGCGTTTGGCGTAGAGCACGGAACCAGTCCACATGCGGGCATGAGAAAGGGACATTGAAGCGGCGTGGTATTTCCAGCTATAAATTGCCTTCATATCCCGCCTCCTGCGCTTCCGCTGCCGGAATTGGTGGCGGTTTCCACAAGCACTTCCTCTCCAAGGAAATAAAGTTCACCGCATGAATCGTATTTCTTCTGTCGGTCAAAAATCTTTTCTGAGTAGGTTCCGCTGCCGCTGCCGGAGATGTAGTGACGAGGCAACTCTCCAATAATTACTCCTTTTGTTCCAGTTGGCGGATTAAACCGATCCCACGTATCTTGGTTGGCTTGGTCTAAACTAAGCGCAGCGGTGGTGTCACCCGGATTTGTGCTGCCGTAAAGATACGTCCGCATTGTGTAGGATGGGCTGTTAGTACAACTTTCAATCTCCACCTCTGGCCCAATGTAATAAAGCTTGCCGCAAGAGTCGTATTTGACTTGCCTAGCAAATTTCTTAGTTACGCCTGCCGCTTTGTAAATACGAGGGACTGGGTCGTATGTAACTCCGTCGCACAAAATTGCCATTGTTCCCGAAGTGGCAGCAACGGTTAGGGCGGCATCCACAGCCACTGAAACCACGGTGGGGCTGACATAGGTAGCAATTGCACCACCGTCAATTGTCGGACTAGAGTTAGTTGCAGTAAATACCACACTGATGCTTTCGCCAACCGCAATGCCGTGCGGGGCGGTAGTTACGTTTGGATTGTCGCCAATTGTTCCTCCAACGGTAATAGCTACAGCGTTAATTCGTGGCGGGTTGTCGCGATCATACGTGTCCTCTCCAGCTACATCCATCCCAAGCGGTGCGGTGTCATCGCTTGGATTTAAACTGCCAAACTTTTTGCTTCGCATCACGTATGGATGCAAATTTGTGCATGGTGTTTCAGCGTCGGAACCGGGATTAGATTCCTCGGGTAATTGAAATTGATTTGCCCGCACGGGATCTGCGGCAGGCGGAATTGCAATTGGAAATATCAGCCGTGGGACGGACAGAATTTTGTTAATGTCAAGTTCTTCGGCCATTGATTACTCCATAACTACGCTGACAATTTCCAATCGCCACAGGTTGTATTTCCACGGTTTGAGAGCCCAGCTTATAATTTGAGCCGTGTTAGCAAAAGCAACGTATTGCGAGGCTGTTGGGCTGGTAGCATTTACACTGTAGGTCTCTGTGGTAGCTCCATACGTTGGATTGTTGGCTGATGTTTGAGCAATAATGAAAAATGAATCAAGCAACACATTTGATGTTTGCACGTTAAAAAACACACCTTGATAATTAAGATCAGCCGTTTTGAATTTAATTCGTGCAGCTTCAGTCGTTGCTGCTGTTGCTGCTTGAGTTGCATAATCTCCGTAACTTATGCTTACCGTGTGCGGGACAACTCGGCTTCTTGCTCCAATATGGTTTAAGTTGACTAAAAACTTTGCGTTTTTGTCTTTCCTTTTGATGTTATTTACAATTGCTGAAAACACCAATCCGGGAAAAGTGAAGGAACTAAGATGTGTTTCAGTGCGCGGCGATGGGGTTGCGCCAATGGTCATTGTAATTTTCTTGCCGTAGTAATCGTTAAGCGGCACGTAATTAACCTGCGTTCCTGACACGTTAAGTGCAAGAATGTCTGCTGCAAGTGGCTTGGCGATAAGTTGCGTTGTGATTGCAACTTGGCTGTAGCTTTCGTCATCAACGTCGTAGCGAATCAAAGAGGGGCCGGGGAGCGTCCACATCTCAATAGATCGGCTAAGTTTAAATTGATCAACAGGCTCAAAGGCAATTTGCCGCGCCTGTATGGCGTAGGTTGCGGATTGGAAAGTGGCCCCGGTTCCGCTGCCGCTTGTGCTTGCTTGAGTTAAAGCGGCACTTGTGGCGGAATATAATCCGCGCTCGTCAATGGTGAAGGTTGCAATTGCGCCATTGTTGACGGTCAACACGCGCACTTTAGCTGCTGTGACGATAGTGCCGCCCGCCAACGTAATAACTTCACCAACAACGTAACCGGAGCCCGCAGCATTGATGAGTAGCGTTTGCAACGTGCTTCCTACGCTAATGCCACCAACTTCGCTGCCAGTCGCCACAACAACTTGCGTTCTTTTTTCAATGGCTCCGCGCTCGTTATCGTAGATGTCTTCAATGCGAATCGGGTAGGCTGGGTTTGTGCTGGTTCCAGTGCCGTCGCTATTCGTCTCAATCATCTCATAGACGACAACCTTGCTATTCGGATGCGCGTCGTATGTGGTCTTGACTGTAGCGGTCAGGCTTGTGATTAGTCCGCTGTTTTCGACTATTCGCCGGGTGCCGTTGATCGGGCCAAGCTGGGGGTCGTAGCGGGTGGTCGGGACATACAGCCCCGGCACCGCCCGCGTCTCGGTGATTTTGTTTACCAGAAGATCGCTGATCGGCTCGTCGCGGTGTGCCGTCCAAATGCCGCCGCTGACAAATTCCTGCGGGGTGATGGCACCAACTTCAGCGGTGCTTGCGCGCACCTTGACTTGCGTGATCCATTGGCCGTCGTAGTCCAGCCGCTGCGTGGTCATCCGCTGCTGCCCCTCTGGGCGATCCCCGATGGTTTGAGGGTTTAACTCCACGGTTACGGTTTTGCTGCCGCCTGCGCGTCTGGCGTGCTGGTGTTCTTCACAGTGCTGACATCCCACGCAATCAAACTTGCCAACGCGGTGTCGGCCATCTTCTGGACTTCGCCCTCGTCAATGTTGCTTTCCTGCTTTGGCACAAATCGACGCCAGAATTTGTTGCACTCAATAATCGCCTGCCATTGCAACGCCTCGGGAGCGTAAGTGGTGAAGAAATCGGTTTCGTTTGTCACGTAGTCGGGCATCCAGCGAGTGACGTTCAATTGCGCGGTTACGGTTCCCGGCGACGGGTCGAGAAAAATTGTCTGCCCTTGTTGATAGGCTACCGGATTCATGTTGGTCGTTACACCAAGCTGCGCGAGCGTCTTGCTGGCGTCGTAGGGCTGTCGTCCAATTTGCCGCCGGGTGCGAGCCAACCACTCGTCCTCGGTCATAAATTCAATTGGCTGGTATCCGCTGCTGGCTACTGGAAGCATGACGCTGCTTACGCTCTTGACGCCAATCAGCGTCCCGGTCAATGCAACCACCGGAAAACACGCAGTCAAAGATCCGCCAGTTGGCGGAATGCTGAGAAAGGCGTTCACCTCTGCGTATTTGAAATTGTGCGCTCGCTCTAGGTAACGTCTGGCCGAGTTTAATGCCACCAGTGCAGTGTCAAGTCCATTTAGGACAAGGTCGTTTGCGGTGCTGCGGCCCATGTAAACCGCAATAAATGTCTTCAGTTCGGCAATGGTCATTTGATTACATTCTAAGCGGCCTACCGCAGAATTCTTGCGTCACGTCGGCGTATTGCGCGCTGCGGATTGCTTGCTCGGCCATCGCCATTGCAGCGATTCCCTTGGGGCTGTCGGTTTCCTCGGCAAAATAGGTGCGAGCTTTGGTGAGGTTGATGAGCGCCTCCTCCAGCATCGGGTGATTG
>Ga0208975_1000060_pt1 | contig 56006 bp, 55 predicted proteins | sample GreLakmeER78MSRF_FD_187700 | JGI IMG/M metagenome (GOLD analysis project Ga0208975, IMG submission 187700) | Freshwater lentic microbial communities from great Laurentian Lakes, MI, USA - Great Lakes metaG ER78MSRF (SPAdes) | ecosystem: Environmental > Aquatic > Freshwater > Lake | place: Great...
TGTGTTGGTGTTTCTGTAGGGGTAGCAGTATTTGTTGGTGTAGGAGTCGGAGTTAGTCCTTCAATACATCCACCACAAAAGCTTTCATCAACTTGGATAATAGTTAAACCTACAGTTGCAGTAACACTTCCGAGTATAGCACAAAAATAGTTAACCGTAGGGCTAAAAGGAACGTTATTTATAGATTGCGGTACATGATTACAATCTAAATAAGTTATTGAATTTATACCGGTAGGTTCTCCATCATTTGCATATTGATAACAAACACAACCATCAGGTGGAGGTGTAGTTGATGGAGTTACCGTTTGTGTTGGTGTTTCGGTGGGAGTTGGTGTGGTTGTAGGAGTCTCAGTGTTTGATGGAGTTGGACTATTTGAAGGGGTTGGGGTATTTGAAGGGGTTACGCTAGGTGTTGGAGTTGGTGTTGGCGTTACCCCCGTACAACATTCACTAATAGTTCCTGATACAGGTATTACATCAGCAAAGTCAAATGTTGGACTTGCGACTTCACCACAAGAAGGTAGTACAGCACATTGTATATCACTTGTAGCAATAATTACATTACCAACAGTTCCACCAGATATAAATGTATTTCCTGTTGAACTATCGCTATAATGTGCTATAACATTCATATCAAATGGAGCAGATATTGTAGTTCCACTACAACCATCAAAGAACTCTATAAACGTATCTGTTGTGCTTGCAAAAAATCCAGGACAATCAAAACATTCGCCAGGAGCACTTTGTACACCTGTTATTGTATAACAATTAGCCATCTGTTTCCCCTCTATAAAAATTTATTGATATTATATCCATTTAAGAATTGTTCCTATATAAATAACCAGACATCAGGTTTTTATACTTTGAATAATATAGTTTTGTTGAAAACTAAATAAAGATATTAAAAAAATTAATTAACAGCAGTAATCGTTTAGTGTATCTAATCCTCCCATATCCGCAGAAAGGGTTGTAGTACCACTAGCAGCAATAGCAGTAACACCCAAAGCCTGAGGTGGTTGCCTATTAACACCCAAAGTTGAATTCAACCCGATGTTAGATCCAGGAACAGGTAATAATCCAAATGCAGAATACACACAACCCATAGAAATTTCAGTTCCTGTTGCTGGTGTGAATTCACTACATGCAGGAGTTGTACTTGGTGTTGGAGTAATTGTTGGTGTAGTTGTAGGTGTTACGAAAGCTCCACACGATTGACAACTTCCTGCTTGATTTGCAGTATTGGTCGACCCATTTCTTTGAAATAACCTTACATTTACCCCACTTGTATCGGATAGCCAAAAATAACCATTTGGAGAAACTTCTGAACCAATTGTTGTTGAGTCTATTGTAATTGCATTACACAATGTTGTTCCATTAGTTATTGTAAATGGAAAAGTTAATCCAATAGTACAAGCATCATTGGCTAGTTCATTGGTATCACCTTGAGAATAGAAATCTAAACTGACCACAGGAAATGGAGTCGGTGTAATCGTAGGAGTTGTTGTGCTTGTTGGAGTCGGTGTTGGACAAGCATTATATATCTCCATAAATCCATTAACATCCAACTTAAACACATTTCCAAATCCATCTTGAAACCACTTACCGTCTGAGGTAAATAAGGTAGTAAAGGTATTGTTAGTGTATAAAGCTTTACCGTCCAAGCGAGCGGCATTCAGTGTCGCATAAGCCCCAAGTACACATACAGTTCTTGAAGAACCTACACTGGTACATGCCTCCGTTTCTGAATCCCATCCAGTACCAGTGTTGGTATTGAAAAATATGGTAAAACAACTATAGACCGAAGTTGGAGTAACAGTTGGAGTCCGAGTTGGAGTTGGAGTTGAAGTCTGAGTATTTGTTGGAGTATACGTTGGAGTATTTGTTGGTGTTGTAGTTGTTGTTGGTGTAGACGTGTTGCTTGGTGTAGGCGGTGGGTCAAAGCAATCTTGTTTACCACTAACTAATTGTAATGAACCATTTACGGTATGTTGTGGAAATGTAGTTCTCGCAGCATTATCCCATACCCAAACAAATTGACTAACTGGGTCGATGTACCTTTGGTTAGTTAATAATGGCTCGATTGTAGTATCATATAGGGGTTCCCCCACTTCACATGAATTTAACGTCCAATAACTTCCCTCTGTGGGGGTAACAGTTGGAGTTTGTGTAGGTGTCCTAGTATTTGACGGAGTATTTGATGGGGTATTTGATGGGGTAGGAGTTTGGGTTTGTGAAATTGTTGGGGTTTGAGTCGGGCAATTACTATATGCCTGAATAAATCCGTCATTCCCTAACTGAAATACATTTCCTGTTGTTCCGTCTTGAAACCATTTGTTGTCAGAAGTAAATAATGTAGTAAAGGTATTGTTGGTATATAATGCCTTACCATCCAAATAAGCGGCATTTAAAGTTGCGTAAGTACCAAGTACACAAACAGTCCTTGGAGAACCTACACTATAACAAGCCTCAGAACTTGAATTCCATCCAGTACCAGTGTCAGTCCTAAAAAATATTGTAAAACAACTATATACCGAAGTAGGAGTGACAGTTGGAGTTGCGGTTGGAGTCCGAGTTGGAGTGCTGGTTGGAGTCTGAGTATTTGATGGTGTTGGCGAAGGATCAACACAATCAGAAGAACTTGTCACAAAACCCGTTACTTGAGTATACCCTGCAATGTTTGAACTATACCCGTATACTTTATAAGTCAAATGAGGAGGAACATCATTTGTCACTCTTCTGTTGTTAGGTAATTGTGTATCACCTCCGGCAACATTTCGATCCAAATACCATGTCAGAGTACTATCTAAACAACTTTGTAATAAATTGTAGTAAATGGTTGTGGACGTTGGTGTAGGAGTTTGTGTATTAGTTTGTGTAGGTGTTTGAGTTGGTGTTTGTGTAGGTGTCTGTGTTGGTGTTTGTGTTGGTGTTTGTGTTGGTGTTTGTGTTGGTGTAGGAGTTGCGGGGCAACACTCAACATTTGTATTTGTTAATGTTGAAAGTATGGCGTTATTAGTAAAATTGTTTTGGTAATAATAGATACTCGGTTGAGAACCCGTAGTATCTACACAAATATTATCAATATATGTACCCGCAATAGAATATTGTGCTGTTTGAAAATTTGAATCACAGTCATAATAATTGACATATAATGTATTATCTAATTTACCGGGGTCGGTGTTGTCATATGCGTCATCCAACTCACTTTGGTCAATATAAACAGTAAATTTAAAACAATTACACATGTGAGAATAGAGGGTATTCAATATAAATAACCCAATAATTGATTTTGTTCAAAAAAAAAATAGTTTTTACTGTTGTCAAATAAAGTGTGGTTCAGTTTATATTTATAAACGTATGAAACTTCTAAACACAATTCAAAATATCATCAAAGAGGCTGAAGAACAATATAACATTGCTTGTGATTCATGTGTTCCTGTGGAAGAATTGGACAGACTTGAAAAGCATTACAAAGATTCTCTCAAGTTGTTGAAGTTGTACCAATCTGAAGAAAAAAAGAAACAATTTAAAAAGAAATGATTTTTATCTGATTGCCTCGCAGATACCTGCCTCGGATTTAAGTTCAAATCCTCTGTCTTTTAACCAATTGTAAATTTCATCTTTCTTATCTTGAGTTAAATTATAGTCCTCAAAAATAATAAAGTCGGGTAATGAAACTTTGTTCTCATCAATCCCCATTATTAATTGGGCATCTAATCCTTCAACATCAAGATGTAACCAGTCAATTTTCCCGTTACATTCTGTTAATATTAAATCGGTAATACCAATCGAATTTTTCTTAGTTGAGTGAATCTCTTCTGTCTCCCAATGTTTAATTACATTTTCAACTACGGTATTTGTATAACCTTCACCCCCTTCAAAAAACTCAACTTCTCCACCGTTTGGTGTTATTATATTTTGAATTGTTTTAACAAGTGAGTTTTTACAATAATTTTTTTGTAACTTACTATATTGATTATCTGAAGCCTCAACTAAAACCACTTTACACATCCGATTTTGAACACTTGGAACCCATTCTCCAAACTCACCATCATGGGTTCCAATAACTAAGCCTGTTGGGAATTTTCCATTCGATAATAACGATTTATTATACGTCCATAAAGATTTGTAGAAATGGTTTCCATGTTCCATTATGTCCCACTTCTTGGTATACAATACAAGACCTCTTGAGTCAAGAATTTCTACATCAAACATTTCTGTATTAGGATAAGTTGCAAACCAATTATCTCCTAAGTTTGATGACCATTGTATTTCACCACTGACATGTTTTTTAATGTTTAACTTTAATGGTAAATTTTTGTTGTATTTACTAATGTGCCCAACATTAACTTTTATGCCGTCTGAATCATATGTTACCGTTATCATTTCCTATTTTTTTCTATAAAATAATTTATATCTTGACTCCATAATATCATTGCCTCTTCTTTAATCTTACTTTCTTCCCAATCCCACCAAGCAATGTCTAAGAGGTCTTTAATTTGTTGTTCTTCAAATCTGTACTTTAAATGTTTCGCAGGGTTACCACCAACAACAGAAAATGGTTCAACGTCTTTGGTTACTAACGCACCTGCCGCAACAATTGCTCCGTGCCCTATTTTAATACCAGACATTATTGTTGATTTTGCACCAATCCAAACGTCACTTCCAATTATGATATCACCTTTACAAGATGGATGACCCATATCCATATGTAATGAAGCAATCTCAGGTGTGACAGGTCCCCACAGTTGAGAAGATGTTGTTATCCAATCAGGTCTGTGATTTGCATGTAAAAAGAAGTTACAATCCCTACCGATAGAACAGTATTTTCCAACGTGTATATGGTAATCATTACTCCAAGAAATTATGTTAATGTTTCTATCAAAATAAGTACCTCTATCCGCATGCCATAAATGTATATTCTCAATCATCCTAACTAATGCTTAAAGTACTATGCTTAATTTCTTTAATTATGTCGGTAATATCGTAATTGGTATCATCCACTTCAATAGTTACAGTCTGTAGATTAAATTTATTAAATCCTAAATCAATTAGATATAAACTACTAACGGTATGTATTGCTTCAGTCTCTCCAATTTTAACTTTAATTTCTTTTTCACCCACAACATCATAAAATAAAATTTTAATTGATGATGGATTTTCGTCGTCATTTTCTATAAAGAATTTAATTTCTTCGATTGGAGAGTAATTAAAGAAATCAACGTTTTCGTAATAATAAATTTCATCTTCAACAGGTGTTTCTTCAATTACATAATTTAACTTATCTTGTAATGTATGTAATACTCTAAATGCGTCTCCATGTTTAACCCCTAAATAGGTTTCCAAGTTAATATATGATATAAAATTTTTTAAATTTTCTCTATTAAAAATTAAATAATGTAATCCTACAGGCCAAACATCATCTTTTCTTTTGGACGGATAAACACTATTGGTTCTATTTGAATAAAATCCTTCAATTACATTTTCATCAATTTTTATATCATATATCATGTGATAAAATTGATTGTAATCTAGCCCTAATGCGATTTGACTTAATTGTTTTATTTGAGTCAGTCCCGCAAATCCGTAGTCTGGATAAGTTTTCGCAAAATTATATTTGGTTCCATTAACATTAAACCCTTTCCAAGCGTACATTGCCCTTCTTGGCCAATCCAAGATTGGATTGTCTTTTGTTATTAAAAAATAATCACATTGTTTTGTGAGGTATTCAGGTAAATTGAATGGTGATATAACAATAACATCCAAGTTATGACTTTTAATTATTTTGATGTTCTTTTCAAGTACATCTATCTTTTCTTGATTATCACAAAATGAACTAATTAATACAACTTTTTTATATTCAATTGGTTTTTTTCTATAAATTCCAATTGAATCATTCCAAAATCTTGGCCCTTCTGAAGGAGGAGTTGGTGTTGTTTCATCAATATAATGCTCAACAAGTTCTATATCATATCCAAGTTTTTTACCCCACTTTTCAAGTGCTTTCCAACTATCAATATAGAATCTCCAATTATCACCAGGCCATCCGTGGTATGGCCCATTTGATGGCGCCTGAACATACATGTAACCGTCTGGCTTTAAAACTCTACACATTTCTTGAAAAGAAATCCAAAACATGTCGTCGTGTTCAAAACAAGATGATGAAATTACAATATCAAACTCGTCTTTTTCAAATGGAATTTTATGAGAAACTCCAACGATATCAACGTTTGGTCCTTGTTCCATATCCAACCCAATATATTCACCTTTTTGGAAAATTGGTTTCATTGTCCCATTCACATCATATGAACCAACATCAAGTATTTTTTTATTTTCAATATTATCTTCACAATATTTGTGATAGAATTTTTCCGCGTTTACGTAAGCTGAATGATGCATATTAGTTAAGTCTTTTTAAAACAGTTAATCCATTATTGTTTGGCTTTTTCTCCCAAATAACCCAATTTCTATTGTGGTATAGAAATTCTTCAATTGCTGGCCACAAACCTTTAGGTAAATTGGTCTCACTCCTCGGAGTATGATACTTATCATATTCAGATTCATCAGAAAATCCAAAATAAACGGTGTCGTGAAAAATAATATATTTTTTAACTTTAGTGTGATGTCTTGTTAATTCTTTTTTCAATTGTAAATAATCATGCCAAGTATCAATGAATAACAAATCACAAGGTTCCAAATTATAAGTTAGTGAATCGTGTTCAACGAACGAAAAGTTAATATCTGTTGAGTTAACAGCGTCATATATTTCTTGTACATTACCACCAAATTTAGCAGGATTATGCAAATCTAAACTTATTAATTTTTTAGGGTTTCCCGCTAAAAATGCCCATGTACTTACAATACTCCTTACACCCATTTCAACAACCGTGTCACATTCTTCTGTGTATTTTTTTAATGTAATAAGATGTTCATTAATATCTGAATGTGTTTCAGATGCTTGTTTATATTTTTCTAATATTTTATCCATTTTTTTATTTTTAGTTGAATTGTGTGTAGTTTGTTTTCTTAAACCACTCTCTGTTTTCTTCGTTTAGTTTAATGTTTGTTTTTATTTTATCATTGACCAAAATCAAAATTGAGTTTATGTCGTTAATATTCCCAATATCTCCTATTCTCCACCCAAACTTATTAACTCCTTTAAATGTGATAATTTTTTCATTATTAACAATAAAATTAACGTTTATTGGTTCATCATCTTTGTTATTCCATACTATTACAGAAACTTTATCCTCCTTTGTATTGTAAAATGGAACTGTCCAATAATTCATGGTTTCTTTTGAAGTATTATTGGATAATGCAAATTTGATATCTTTTAATTTAACTTGTTCATAATCCTTGATGTAAATGGTATTACCATTCATTTTCATGATGTCATTTGTAATCTTCTCATTAGTTTTTGAAGGGCTGTTAAATAAAATTTCTAATAATTTTTCTTTATCATATGAAGTGAATAATTCATTGATTGAATCTACTTTAAACGACATAAAATTACCCATTGGCCAAGCAATGTTTTCTTCGTAATCTCTTTGCTCTTTTTGAATAACAACATTATCATATTCATCTAACAACTTTGAATTGTCATACAATTCTGATAAATCATTCATAATTGTATCATATTCAACGTAGTGTACCTTTTTATACTTAAACATTTTAGCAAATCCTAATCCTGCGGTTACTAATCTATAGACCGCAAGATATGTACTGTTTTGACCAATATATGTCGAAAGAATAGTCATACCATCAACAGGCGAAAACCATGGTTGGTTTAGGTATTTCAAATCTGTAATTAAATCATTGTTCTTATCATAGAAAACATAATCAACTTTTTTAGAAATATACGATGGTATCTCGGTATGACTACAAATTAAAATATCATACTCATTACGACATCTTTGTAATACATCAATACATTCATTCAAGAGTTTTTCTCTTTCGTCATCAGGACAATGTGCGCCAATTAGAATTAATTCTTTCATATTATTTTTTTTTGAATCTACTAGGAACTCCAATATATGTCCCACTTGTTTTAATATTTTTTACAACCGTTGCATTTGACCCAATTGTTACATTGGAACACACTTGAATTTTTTCTCTGATTGAAGAATTAGTTCCCATATAAACACTTTCTCCCAAAATAACATTTCCTGAAACAATAGCTCCTGGCATCGCACTAAAGTAGTCTCCAATTATTGAATCATGACCAATTTGATTTCCTCTATTTAATATTGAATGTTTTCCAACTTTAATATTAGTTGTTAATATTGAATACGCTCCGATAAAACTTCCTTCACCAATTTCAATATTGTTATCCATACTAAGAACTGTAGGATGAACAAATGTAAAATATATTGTTTCTTTTGGAAGTGAATCAACGATTCTTTTTCTATCGTTTACATCCGATACCGCAACCATCATAACATATTCCGACGGGTCAAATGAACTAATAGGTTTAGTTTTTTCTGTTACATAGTCATCATCAACAAAGAAGGTCACATCTTGACCTATCTGTACCGCAACCTCACGAGCATGCCCCCCGTATCCAAATAATGCTAATTTCATTTTTTATAAATTTCGTATTTTGATAAGTCAGGATAAGGTAATTCCAAATCTTCCATATGTTTTTTTTTCCCCTTTAAATCATAGAATTGGGTCATCATTAATAACCCTCTTGCCGCCAGTTCTGGCATCATATAAAAATTCCAGCCTAACATATCAAAATTGTCGTCATGATAAGAACACTCCCTCCTACCACTGAATCTCGCTCTTTTAAACCATAACATCGCCTGATAATCATCAGTAATGATTGCTCCACCTTTGCTTAATTTTAAAGTCTTATAAGGACCTGTAAATGATAAACACATGTGTGTTCCTGAGACATACATATCAGAAGTAAATCTTAATGCAGAATCCACAACATTGGATGGAAATAATCTATATGGCCCTTTGATAGTATTTCCCTCAACAGGAATAAAATTAACTTTTAATCCTGCATGGATAATCTCACAAGGAACCGAAGGATATGTTTTAGACGGACAATCAACCGTATCATCTGTTAATGATTTTGCGATATTCTTTTCATAATATAACGCCAAAAACAATGCGTTACTCATGTTGTCCAAAGCAATTGCGTAAGGTGCTCCTGTGTAGTCACATAACGCCTTCTCAAAATCTTCAGTTATTTTATGAACTCCTTGTGCCATATTATTTAGTTTTCAATTGAAATTATAACACATATCCCTTATATTTTCAATAAATAATTTAACAAATGAGCAGACCTAAAATTTACGCCCACGGTTCTTACGTTGGTAACACAGGATATAATCAACATACAAGAGATTTTTTTAGACATTTAGATAAACACGCGGATATTAAAGTTAGAAACTTTACCGTTGGTGACTCTTGGGAGGGTTATAATGAAAATGCTCATGATAATGAACATTATTTTAATGAAATCGATAAAAAATTATTATACAAACAAATCCTTTGGAACTCAAATAAAACAAGAAGTGACTTCCCTTTATACCCTGATGTATCTAAAGAATTTGAACCTGATGTTAATATTGTATTATGTGAAACAAATCATCACATTTTTTATGATAATTACGATGGCCCAAAAATTGCCTACAATGTATGGGAGTCAACCTTACAACCACAAGAATACTTTAATAAGTTAAAAGAATTTGATGAGATGTGGGTTCCGTCAAAATGGCAAAGAGACTGTACAATTGCCCAAGGTTATGACCCAAATAAAATTAAAGTGGTACCTGAAGGTGTAGATGTGAATACTTTCTTCCCTGATAAAGAAGTTACCCACCCATTAACGAAAGATAAGTTTACATTCTTTTTAGCGGGAAGGTGGGATTATCGAAAATCAATTAAGGAAGTCATTGAAACCTTCGTAAAGACATTTGATAAAAACGAACCTGTTGAACTAATTATTTCTGTTGATAACCCATTCTCAAATGATGGTTTAAAATCAACTGAAGAAAGATTAAAGCATTATGGGTTGGAAGATGATAGAATTAAAATTCTTCATTTCCCTCCAAGAGAAGAATACATTAGATTATTAAAGTCTTGTAGTGTGTTTGTGTCTTGTGCAAGATCCGAAGGTTGGAACTTACCTCTTATTGAAGCAATGGCTTGCGGTACACCGTCAATCTATTCAGATTGTTCAGGTCAATTAGAATTTGCACAAGGTAAAGGTATTCCTGTTAAGATATCACACGAATTACCAGTAAGTGCCAGCACGTACAACCATTTCAACGATAATGTTGGAAATTATTATGAACCTGATTTTAATGATTTGGGTGAAAAGATGTTTTCGGTTTATGGTGATTATGAAAAATATAAAACATTATCATTAGTAGAATCAGAACAGATTAGACAAGAGTTTAATTGGGAACGCATTGCCGAAATAGGGTTAGAAACAGTCAATGATTTCTTAGAAAGAAAACCTTGGTTAGATAGACCAAAAAAAGAAAATAAAGTTATTATTAATTACTTAGATGGCCCACGAGTTGAGGTTTTAGGGGATGAGAAAAAAGAGTACTTTGTTGAATTCATTAATGGTGATAACAATCAAGTAATTCATTCTCAAACCATCACCAATAACATGTGGACTGCCAGTTCCAAAAAATATTACATCCCTTGGATTATAAAAATTAACGGGGAAATTGTCGATAGATTTACTTTGGAAAATAAAACTGTTTTAATTTCTTTTGAAACAAAAGCTGTCGGTGATACATTAGCATGGGCTCCATACGCTATTGAATTAATGAATCAGAAAAAATGTAAGGTTGTTTTAAGCACATTCCATAATGAATGGTTTGAAGGTTCAAATGACTATAAAGACATTTCATTCATAAAACCTGGTAGGTCAGTTAATTGTGATGTGGTCTATAGACTAGGTTGGTTTAAAGATGATAATCAAACTTGGAGAAAGTTTGATTATTACCCAACTCAAATCAATTTAATTCCTTTACAACAAACCGCGACAGATATTTTAGGTTTAAAGTATAACGAGATAAACTATAGTTTAAACTTTACACCTAAAGCAAGACCAATAAAAAAGAAATATGTTGTTTTTGGCCCTCAATCAACTGCTGGTTGTAAAGAATGGGTTTTTGAAAATTGGGTAGCTCTTTCAAAAATGTTAAAAGACTTAGGATATGAAGTTGTGATTTTATCGTTAAAGAAATATAATATTGATGGTGTCATACATAATCATACTAAAGACTGGTCTGAAGTTATGAATATTCTATTCCACTCAGATTTCTTTGTAGGATTGAGCTCGGGATTATCTTGGATGAATTGGGCTCTAGGTAAAAAAACAGTTATGATTGCAGGATTTAGTGAAAACAATCATGAGTTTTCATATAACATGACAAGAGTTTCAAATAATATTTGTATTAAATGTTGGAATGATCCTGTTTTAACATTTGACCCTGGTGATTGGGATTGGTGTCCAGTTTATAAAGGAACTGAAAGACAACACATCTGCCAAAAATCCATTACACCCGAAATGGTAATAAACAAAATACAAAATTTATTATAATGAAGTAATGATATATATTGATAATAGAGATACGTTCAAATAATTTTTTTATAATCGACTTGTGTACCCTCATCATTTAATATTGAGGGTACATAATTATTGAACTTTTGTGAAATATGATTTATTAAGGTTTTTGCGTATCTTCTATTGTGATTTGGGCCAGGATGTACTCCATCCGATCCAAAATCACTAAAATTACCATAATTTCCATCAAACCTATTAAATTCCTGATAGTCTTTAGGTATGTTCATCCATCCATTCCATAACCAATTACACTTTTTGGATTCTAAAAAATATTTAATAAGATTGTGATTTTTATACCAATTTATAATATCTTCGTTGTCATTTTGTAACTCAACTAAATTTTGTTGAATACGAACTCCATCCTCAGTTTCTTTTACATACCCCCAAGATGCACTTGGTATGAACGGTTCAATCGTATTGTGTTTAGTATAAATTTCTCTTCTTTGTGGTGAGGTATACATAATCAAAACCAAATCAGGTTTAATTAAATCATAATATGTGAGTAAACATCTCGAAATAAAATCATTACTTCTTCCACCTGTACCAAAGTTTTGATTAACAGAATTTGGAATATATTTTGAAAATTCTGCAGGCCAAGTATCATGATAATTTACTCCAACACCTTCAGTGTTGGAGCAACCTATCGACATTATTTTAAATCCGTTTTTGTGTATAGAGTCACCCCTGAATCCAAGTTCATTATAGGTATAAGAACACTTGCCGGTATTGTCACTGCCGGAATAATTATATGTTGAATTAATCCGTTCAGAAATACCCCACTTATAACTTGAAATTTCAAATCCATCTGCGGTCCAAAACTTTAGAGGATTTGATTCAATCATAGGTGTTTTTCTTTAATTAATTCAACAATACGATTTACAATCGTATTCATTTGTTGTTTCTGTGGGGTAGAAACAATTTGACTATCTTGTTTTATAATTTGATTTTTTTGTTGCATCTTATTTTAGCTTTTTTGAGATTATTTATATCAAAACACAACTACCTGTTGCCGCTCCTCCACATTGTACACATAGAGGAGAATTTTTTCCACAATCGACACAACGAGCATTAGCACATACTGTAATTATTTGTCCACACTGGCTCAAATTACAAGCGTTATGTTGTATCAAATACAAATCTTTATTATTTTCATTTATTTGAACCAAAAATTCTGGATTTGGGTCTAATGATATCAAATACAAATCTATTTTTTTTATATCAAAAAATAAAGATTGTACTGTCAAAGGAACAACTTTGTTGATTGATTTATTATAAACCATCAATTCATCCCCAACTTCTATAATACCAGCCTTTGTCCAAAGAACAGTATTTTCTTCAATCCCATTTTTTTTAATTAAATAAGTGTTTCCAATACCGTCATACCATTCTAAAACTCCATAATTTTCGTCACTTGCAACTATATTTATGAATATTCCATTCGCCCTTTGAGAAACTGACTGTACCGTGGAAATTCCTGTCGTAAATTCGTTTAATTTGTCTAACTCTTGTTTTTCTCCTGCGGAAAATTCATTGTTAAAAAAAATGTATTGTACTTCATCATTTTCCTGTAAATTTGAAAATGATACCAAAGTTCCATCTGGTTTCAGAATCAAATCCTGCCCGTCTGAGTGATAATTTAATCCATTTTTTGACCACCAAGTTGGATAATATTTTGAGAAATACAAATCATTTAATCGTTTGTTTGTGTCGATAACTTCTTCAAAAATCAATTTTTCATTGAGTGTTGAAACAGAATTCATCGATTTGTAATGTACTATATTCAATACTTCTAAAGTTGACCCACAAATCAAACTCATTGTCCTGAGATGGTGAGTTCTTCCATCAATTAAAGATAATGAATGATTATACTCATATTTTTGAATAAATTCGTCATCTCCAAGGGTTTGTTTAATCAAGTTTAGTTCAGAGACATTATCCAATTTATAACCTCTTGGAAAATCAACTGGATTATACCCAGGAGTTCTTGCCTTAATTACATAGTTAGGGATAAGTTCATCCTCATAAGACTCAAACTCATTTATTGTGTCAAAGTTATTTTCATTGAATGTTACGGGGCTGGCGAATGGTTCATTTACAATCAAATTATGAAATTCATAATTGTCTCTCGCATATAAATCGTCGATGAGAGCGTAAGTATCATATGCAACACGTATTATTAAAGTATCTTCAGAATCTTCAACTTCAGGGACAGTAAGTTGTGCATGTCCTACAAGAATTTTCTCAAAATCATATCCATAATATTCTGCAAAAATTTTATAAAGCCGTCCCTCCCCTGAAGTACATATCAGAACTATTTTATTCAAACTATTTTTTATCATGAATGTGTTCAATAGTTCGTGGTCGAAATATCCGTTTACTTCATCTACAAAATTATCTTTAGTCAATTCAATAATTGACAAATCATCTTTAGTGCTTGTATTTAACTCTGTTGGATGAAGACTCCCATCTTGCTTATATATAAAGTCGACACTGATTAAAACGCTTCTCATGTTAGTATTAGAATAATCTATATTTATTTTTTTTTGTTTGTCTAAACTCCGTATCTACCTCGTCCCATTTTTTTAATGGACAAGAATCTTGGTCTTTTAAAGTAAAAATTTTTTTTGATAAAGGACAACCACAAGATTTGCACACTTCAATATTTAAAAGATTGTTTCCTCTATGCTCACATGAAAAACAGATTTCATATCGTTTTTCTGCGAGTAACTTTTCTTCATTTGATGGGTTAAATGAAACTATCCAAGCTGTCACAATTTCTTTTATTTTATTCATATCATAGTGTTTTTATTTTTCTTTATTACATCAAAAAAAGATACGAGTGAATATCTTTCCCCTTTACTCACCGGCAATACTCTGTGTTTTAAATATCCATTCATTATCAATGATAAATTTTTTTTGGGAGTTATTTTTACTTTAGATTTGAAATCGTCTAAATATTCAAATTCACCTCCTTCAAAATCGTCGTTCAAATAAGTAACTATTGTCAGGTTAGACATATCAAAATGATAAGCATCATCTTTATTAGTGTCTATAGTTACTTTGTTTATCCAACTATCTTTAAATAAATATGTTCTTAAATATTTTTCGTGAAGAAATTTCTCCATTAATTTTTTGTTCTCCAAATGTTCAGGTATCGGAAACCTATTGTAATAATTTGCTCCTTCTATCATTATTTTTCGAGGTAATACATTCTCATCCTTAATACTCTCAAGTAAAGAAATTCTATCATTTTCAGTAAATAAATCAAATACTATATCTAACATAATCACAATAAAGATTTAGTTTGTTTATTAACAAAATCACGTTCTCTTACATAACATAACATACTATATCTTGTTCCACTTTTGATTGGTTTTACTTCGTGCCATTGAGTTGAATCGTAATAGTAAGCCATTCCACGAGTATTCCCTTCCAATAATTTATCGTCCAACCAAAATTCCCCTCCCTCAAAATCATCATTTAACACTACGTTAATATTATAAACAAAATCTTTATTAGATTCTTTATGATAAGCCCTATCGATATGTCTCCCAAACTTGAAATTCGGATAATATTTCAAAGCATAAATGTTAACCTCATGAACTTTGAAAGAAAATTCGGATTCTATAAAATTTTTGAATTTATTTTTTACGAATTCAAGTTCGTTAAAAACTCTCACATAGTAATGAGCATATATTTCTTCATTTTCATCCAATTGAATTTTTAAGTTCCAATCTTCTTTTTTTTCAAAAAAATTGATGATTTCAATACACTCATCATCACTAAACAATTTTGTAAATTGATTTTTCAACTTGATTCAATTTAATATAACTTTTTATTTAATTTTCGTTTAGAAAAACCCCCATTATTATAAGTAGTATATCTTATCTCAAAATGGTCTTTTGTAAAAAATGGGTCACTGTGGTATGGAAATTTTGGTAAATTTTCATATTCTTCATCGGTAAAAGTAAAATTTACCGTATCATATATGTTAATATTTTCATCATCCTTATAAAACGCAAAAACAACGACACAATTTTCTTGACATATAGGTTTTATTATTTTCAAAAATTTATCAGAAGTTTTCAATCCAAAAACGTCGTGCATAATACCATCATACTTAAAGTTCAATTTTGGAATGACTTGTTCCCAATCTCCTAATATGATTTTTACATTTTTTTTATCTTTTGCCCAATCCAAAGCCATTGAATATATTTCTGGATGTATCTCAATAATTGTATGTGATTTTACATTCTGTCTCTGTACCGCATCTGCAGATAAATGCATACCAAATCCAATTTCCAAAATATGCCCTCCATTCATACATCCAACTTCGCTAAAAACATCCATTAGCTTTTTCTCACAGACATGCATTACAAGTGAATTTTTTTCTGTGTTTTTTATTTTGATGTACTCATCAGTTATTTCTAATTCCTCGCTTCCGTTCATCATATTCTAATAATTTTTTTTATATAATTTTTTTTTCGAATCTTTTCATAAAATTTGGTGAATATTTTACAGATCCACTGTAATGTATGTAGTCAGAGTAATCTCTGAATCCTTGAGATTTCAACTTATATTCATTCACAAATAAAGTCAAAAAGTACTGTGAAAATGTAACACTATTCTTGAAATCTTTTGTGAAATTATATTGTTTTTCCAATTCATTTTTAATAATCCAATTTTTTTGTAAAAAATAAAAATCCAAAAATTTATTTTTTATTTTCTCATCTTTGAACCATAACAAACCTATGTTGATTACTTTTTCCAAATTATTTTTATAAAATGGAATTGTACCCGTGATTTTGTGGTCGACTAAGATTTTACTTACATTTCTATAATATTCATAAAATTCATAATTCACTGAATTTTCTATATCGAAAAGACAGTCAAACATTAAATCATAATCCCCACTAATTTGAAGTTTTTTGTTTAAAAACAAATCACCATCACACAACATTTCATCTTCATTTAGATGATACAAAACTTTGAATTTCAAATCGTCAAAAAACAAGACATCTGAAGTTTCGATAATTCTTATATTATCGAACGTATCTTCTAACAAATTTTTAGATTCTTCATCGGTATATAAAACAATTTGGTGAAACTTTGAATTTTTTTCATACGACTTTTTGTAAATTTCGACTGTCCTTTCTAAAGAGGTATGATTTAATTTTCGAGTAAAAGTATAGATTAATTTCATTCGGATTTCAAATCAATGTTTTTTTATATTCTTCTTTTTTTTCTACTGTGACCCAATTTACTAAAGAATATCTAATTCCATATGTCACTTTACTTACTCTATGAATCTCATTGGAATCGAATATAAATAAGTTACCAACTCCCCTTTCTAAATTATATTCTTTTTGATTTTTGTCTTTTAATTGTAAAAAACCCCCTTGGTAATCATCGTTTAATTGAATAATTATCGAGTAATGTCTATTTTTATTTTTGTCATTATCTGAGTCAGTATGCCATTCATAGAAATCACCAACTGAATATTTGGTAAATTGATAAGGCCCCAAATTTCTGATATCTACTCCTTTAATTTTTATATTCTCATTTATGGTTTGAAGTAATTTTTCATTCAATAAATCTATTTTATTTATAAAAAAAGTTGATGATTTTCTTACCTCATCATTAACTCCCTCCGTAATTTCTGCAGGTTTGAATAAACCCTCATTCGAATATGTGTATAACAAAAATTGACACTCATCTTCAGAAAGAAAATTTTTAACCGTTATACTATTAATACTATTTTTCATCATTACCCGAAACTTTAATTTATTATAACAGAGTTTTTTTTACTTTAGATTTTTTTTTTGAAAAAATTACTAAAACCTCACGATACCCTTTAGTGATTTCTTTCACCTCATGTAAAAGATGACCTTGGAATTCGAGTAAATCCCCTTTTTCAAATTTGATATGTTTATTATCCAAATAAAATTCTCCACCTTCAAACCCATCATTTAGTAACAATATATAACTTTTATCCGAAATTGAGTCATCTGTATGTGGTTTAGCCCCCTCCCCAACAATATATTTGATATGATGAACGTTACTTATATATTCAGATTCATCATTCATTTGTATGTATTTATGTAGTAAAGTTATCAACTTTTTATTACCCATATCACAGAAGAAAGTTTCACTAGAAACAATATTGGTATTATACATACTCTTATCCAATATTTCAGAATACAAAAATCCCAAAGTATCAGATTTTCTACCAGCATTTTCAATACCAACTCTATAAAGTGATTTGATAAGTTCTAAATCATAATCTGGTAATTTTGTAATTGAATACTCTTTCATAACAAACTTTTTTTATTCTTGACAAATAGCTCCCATGTATGAACTTTTATCACAAGTGAATATCTGGTACCAGACAAAATTTCAGTGATTTCATGTAACGTGTCTGAATTATAAGCAACAACATTTCCAACTTCTTTGGACAAATAAATTGGTTGTTTTTTTTCATCATAACAAATATAGTCCCCACCGATATAATTTGAATTTAATTGAATTCCCAAGTTCCAAATTCGATCTAAATTGTCAAAACTTTTGTCAATATGTAAATCAAACTTATCTCCTGCAATATATTCATGTAACTTGTGTGCGGCTCCTGAAGTCTTGAAATAAGAATTTCTATCTAATTTTATTCCAGTTGTATCCGAAAACCAAGTATATATTTTATCATAGAACCATTCAGTGTTTTCATTTATAGGTATATCCCAAACGTTATATTTTTTTACCCAATTAGTTTCTGAATCTTCATAAAATACAGTCCTTGTATTTTCTATCAGAGAATTTTTTGGTGTGACGAGAAAATTATTATATTTTTCTTTATATCCAATAATCTCATCACATTCCTCCTCAGTGAAAATGACCTTTTGATAAACCATGTATCATATTTTTTTATAAAAATTTATTCGATTTGACTTTAACATGATTGTTTTGTATAAACCAAATCAAAGAATACCTGATTCCTTTCAATACAGGTTTGACTTCATGTGAAATTGCAACGTCAAAAATGTATGTATTACCAACTTTTTTCTCTAAAACAATTTCATCACCTTGATGATACAAATTGAACTCCCCTCCTTCGAAATCATCATTTAACAAAACACCTAAAGAAAACAATCTATTATCTCTTGTATCATTATGTATTCCAAACCAATCATTAGTATCAAACACGTGGAAATGAACTTCATTCTTTATATTTTCCATTACTATTTTAGTTTCTTCTTCAAAAAAAATTTTCATTTTAGAAAACATCCATTCAGTTTCTTCATTCAAAATTATAGAAAACGACTTATATCCTCGGTCGTTACTTTTCCACTTTTGTGAATTAACTTTGTGTAGATTGATAATATTATCACATTCTTCTTTTGAAAATAAAATTTTTTCGACTATCATACATCAGAATAATAACTTATATTATAATTGTTTTTTAGTGAAAATCAAATTATCTTGACCGTATCATCATGTGTTTTAAGAAATGAATACAACTTTTTCAATTCCGTTGTAGTAAACAAAATTCTGAAGTTATGTTTAAGAGTTTCATTCATTTGAACCAAAGTTTCTTTAATTTTATTTTCATCCCAAGTTGAAATATCTCTCATTACTTTGAATATTTTTTCAATTCTCTTAGATTCATCCGTCTCCTCATCATAACTTTCGTCCCACCATCGTGAAAATGTTTGAAACCCATAGTCTTTTAATTTTTTTAAGGTGTATGCATTACCAACTATTATAAATGGCTGACAAGTATAAATAGGTTTTAAGGTTTTTTCAGTAAAAAAAACACAACTATTTATATCCCATAGAGTTTCAGTAACAACATTCACGAAACATTTTCTCTGTGCCTCAATATTGATTGACCCTCCGTTAATTTTACCGTTTTCTCCCAAATTAATTCTATCATAAATTCTTTCATTTCTCGAATCGTACTTTTCAAAAAAATCTAATATTGTATCTTTGTTTTCTATAGTATATCCTTGGGTTCCATTTTTAACTATTTCATAAAAATTTTTTTCTATGTCACCTTCTGTTTTACCCATAGTCAAAATAAATTTATCTTCATATTCAGGTTTTGTTAAAAACTCCGAAAAAACAAGTAATCTATGTAACTTTGGAATAGCATTGAAACACAAAAAATGATATTCTTTGTTTTTTTCTATATTATCTGACAAGAAACCACGATGGTCATTAAAATAAGCCCCTGTTGACGGGTGAAACTTTTGAATTTTCCAAAAAAAAGAAATATGATTTAAAAAAAATGGATACGGATATATTGTAAAATTTTTATCAATTTTTTTTTCGTCCGCCAACAAATTCGAAGTTATAACAATGAATTGATTTTTCTGAATTTGATATCTTTCAACTAAATTATTAATCCAAGTATATTCACAATCCCAATGCCCGTAAAATCCCTCAGTCAAATAAAATATGACTATTTTAACTTTATCTTTTCTTATTGAATCAACAATTTTTTGTGATAGTTCGATAGTATTGGTCTCAGTAAATAATAGACTTTCAAACAATACTATAGGATATATAAAATTTTCCCCCTTTTCGAAAAAAAAATCAACAGTTTTTGAAACAAAATTGCCATACGTATTGTCTAACAGTGTGTCCACTGTCATTTTTTTTAACTCTGAGTTTGAAGTAATATCTAAATTATAGAGATTAGGAACTAGGTTATTATCCAAATCCATCGAGTCGTATCCTAAATTTATCCGTAATTGATTAAATAAACTCATTTGAAATTATTGATTCAATGATTGTAAATAAAAGGATCTCTTTTCTTTAACTCTTCAATTTTCTTTTTTAATTCTTTTTTCCTTTTTCGGTCTTTAATCTTTTTCAAAAACCAGTCAATAATTTTCTTCATAGTATTTTGTGTATAATATAATTATCTAAAACTAACAAATCCAAGTCAGTGTCCTTGAAGGTTTCTATCGCGTCAAACGGAGTTAGTACCATTGTTTTATCTTTAATGTTAAACGATGTATTCAATATAATTGGAAATCCACTTAGTTTTTCGAATTCAATTAATAAATCGTGAATTACAGTATTCTCATACACAGTTTGAATTCTTGAGGTCCCATCTACATGAACAACTGCGGATAATTTATCTGCGTATTCTTCTCTAACTTTAACAATTTGATTCATGTATGGTACATCATCAATAGTATGAAAAAATTCATTTTGTTTTTCTTTAATGACCATAGGTGCGAAAGGACGAAACCCCTCTCTTTTCTTAATCAACTTATTAATTCTAGATTTCATATCAGGAACTGTAGGGTCTGCTAAAATAGACCTGTGTCCCAATGCTCTTGCTCCAAATTCGATTCTATCTCTATACCACCCAACTACTTTACCCTCATGTATTTTGTTCGCAACGTATTTTATTAATGTGTTGTAATCGTGAATTTGAAAAAAATTCAAATTTTTAATGTGGCCCAAATAAAATTCAACATCGTACTTTGGTCCCAAAAAAGGATTCTTAGTTACTCTTTTGTTTAATTTTTTATTTTGTACAAGGTAATGAATGCAAGCACCAACACAGGATCCGGCATCTGATGGAGCAACTGGTATCCAAATTTTATCAAAGTCAGAATTAGAAACTATCTTTCCATTTGCAGTACCATTGTATGCCGAACCACCTCCTAAACAAAGATTATTACTACCAAGATTTTTCAAACTTTTGATAATATCGAATAAAACTTCTTCGTATCTTAGTTGAACTGCTGCTGCTAAATTTTGATGAATTGTAGTAATTTCTTCTTCAGTCAATCTTGGTGAAATACCTAAATGTTCTATCAATTTTTCGTTGAACATCAATTTTTCTGACTTATCCCAACAAAAAACATTCATATCACAGATTAATTCTCCATCTTTGAATTCTATTAAACTTCTAACTTTTTCAATATACTCTTGAGGGTCTCCGTATGATGCCAATCCCATTAATTTATATTCTCCTTCATTTGGTTTGAACCCCAAATACGAAGTCATTGTAGAATAATAAAGCCCCAATGAATGAGGATATTCCCCCAAATCATGATATTTAATTCCATCATCATCGGCCAAACCAAAAGATAATGTGTCAATTTCTCCAACACCATCAATAGACAAACAGATTGCCCTTTCAAAATCGGAAGTGAAAAAAGAATAATACTGATGAGCCAAATGGTGTTCGGAGTAAAATACTCTTCCCTTAAATGGTCTCAAATGTTTATTTACATCTGAGATATTTTTTAAGATTTTAACTAAAGATTTCAAAGAATATTTTGGCGATGTAAAAAAGTTTTTCTTGATGTTACTCAGTACCCTTTTTAGTTTTAGATTGAGGTCTTCATAATAACAAACCATTTCAATATCATCATAAGTTATACTATAATGACTAAAGATGTATTCAATTGTATTAATTGGAAAAGAACTATCATGTTTGATACCTGTGAATTTTTCTTCTTCACAAGCAAACACTAATTCTCCGTCTTTGAATAAACATGCTGAAGAATCGTGATAAAACGATGATATTCCGAGTATGTACATTACTGAAAATTTATTAAATTTTGGAAAAAATTATGATCTGTTTTATCATCATACAAACTTGTAACTATATCTTTATTATGTTTAAACCTTTTTTTAGCACTTTGATAAAATCCCTGTAATTGGTCTTTTTTCTTACTAACTCTAACAATTTCATCAATAACCATTCTCATTCTTTTTTGTGGATTTGGTTCATTATCATAACTTAAATCAAAGAAATCTTCAAAAAAATCGAATCCATAGAGGTCTTTTGTCTTTTTAATGTGTTGATGGGTAGCAACAATTAATGGAAGCTGTGAATAATAAAAAGGAATCAATGTCTTCTCAGTAATGTGGACTAAATTATCTTTTTCAAATTGAGATTCATTGACAATATTAATGTATGAATGTTTGTATGGATTACTTTCAAACATTTTATTCCAATCTTGGCCTCCACCAGGCGTATCCACGTCATAATCCTCAAACTCACTTTTTTTAATATCAATATTTTTAAAAAAGTTTAAACTACTTTGTGTTTCATTAATTAAATCTTGGTCAAATACGTTCAACAAAATATCAGGATTTATATCTCCATTTTCTAGTTTCATAGCCGCAAGTCTATTTCCTCTTAAGAAAGACCAATCGGTATCATCTAATAAATTATGGTGTTTAAGTGCGGTTAGAACACCTAATCTGTGCATAGTTAAATTTCTATTATAACACATAAACGTTTTTTCTTTGTTGTTCTTAAAGGGATAACCATCACAAAAATTTACAATATTTTTGGTAATCACCAATGGAAGTCTGTTTGACACATAAACATTTATTTTAGAATTTATCTCATTTTTTAATTGTGGTAGCAACTGATTACCATTAATAATAAAAACTTGTTCTGTTGGTATCCCAATCATTTTGAGTTGGTAGTCCGCAATTTTTATAACATATTCCATGTCACATTCATGTTCCGTTATAAAAATAACTTTAAAGTTTGAATTTTTTTTCAATAACACTTTGATTCCTTCTGATACCGGTATATCTCCGTGTTCTAAAATATATTGAGATAAATAATAATTCACATGTACCAAATGATAAAAATTTTCATCTTTTCTTTCTGATATTTCAGTAATTTCACATATTTTATAATTTTCAATTTCATACCATCCAGCACCCATAAAATCTTTAATCATACGTGTGTTAGTACTTTCATTCGATTCATCGGATATGAGATTTAAAACTGTTTTATTATGATACAATTCCGGATACTCATTTATAATATACACACCAACATTATCTTTTGCAAATTGATAATGTATTTTTAAATCCTCGATAGTTTTACAATCAAAAATTTTAATATCTTTACACAAAGATTTAAATTCTTCAATGTAGTTTGCCTTATGTTGATGTCCTGGGTCTAATGGTATTTCAGACCCTTTACCCACCCTAATTATGATGTGAACTTTTTCCCCCGTCATCAATTCATACTTATCGACATGGTTTACTAATTGATTTGTTGCAGATATTAAAAAATCCCATCTTGGATAAAACGTAATAACTCTTTTACCTGTCATCGCCAAACCCAAACTCATACCCATTTGTGTTTCTTCCATTACAGGAACCTCAATCATCTTTTCTTTGGGTACATCATCAAGTGTTGTACTCATTGGGTTTCCCCTATAAACTATTTGTTGACCAATAAAAACGGTATTATCATCATTAGATAAATCGGTCATAATTTGAGAAAGTGTTTCTTTATATGTCATATTCTTTAATTTAAAACGCCACCCACTTGCCAGTTCCGTAATGTGGGTACTTTGATTTGTATTGATACCAAATTACGTCGTTCGGTATATCTTTTTTTATATTATTCCATGTTGTCTCTGTTGGAGTATAGGTCGAAACTCCGTTATCTTCCACCACAAAATAAAGTGGTAAATCAAAGTTTCTCGCATACTTATGAGTTTCATAAAATAACCCACTTTCAAAACTCATATCACCAACGAATACCCACACTTTTTCATCTCCACCACTTTGTTTGATACTCATAGCAACACCTAAGGCAATTGATAGTGTTCCTCCAACAATTGCCGAAGAGTAAAACTTATCTTTTGGATTACAAATTGTAATCGATTTACCTTTTAAAATTTGGTCTTCTAACCAAATGGGACAAATACCTTTCACTAAAGCATGATAATGTGATCTCCACGTAGAAAAAACCCAATCAGATGGACCTATTCTTTTAGAGATTTCTATCAACTCTTCTTCATTACCATTTGATAAATGTACTGGCCCCCTAATTTTACCGCCTTCCCAATGACTAACAATTAAATCTTCAAAATTTATTAAATCTTGTGAAGTTAATTTTTGTTCTCTAACTATTGGATATTGTTCTAAATTTTTAATCATTTGTCTTTCATTTGAAGTATTGGGTTATTTGACGGCCACTCTATATTCCATTTTGGGTCGTTCCATTTTGCCACTCCGTGATTTATTGAATCGACATACTCTCCTTTATAAAACATATTGTAATGAAACACACAATCAGTTAATGCGTAGTGCCCATTTGCAAAACCTGGCGGAATTAAAACTTGATCTCTATTTTTTTCTGAAATTAAAAACGAATCCCATTTTCCATAGTTAAGTGAATCCTCTCTTATGTCCAACACAACTAAATATATGTCACCAACTAACGCTTGCACTAGTTTCCATGTTTTGTCATCGTAATGCAAACCTCTTAAAACTCCTTTGTATGATTTTGAGAATCTTCCATGAATAGAGAGTTCGTTTTTATCATAGTGAATTTTACTCATCACAGGATGGTCTTCAGAATGATAGGTTGTAAAAATTTCACCCCTGAATTCTCTGAATATAGATGGAGTATAGACAGGAACTTCATATCCAAAAATTTTAGATGGTCTTACGTCAAAATCGTTCCATTTTTTTTCATTCATAAATTCTATTTTTTTTTCATTCATAAATTCCAATGTTTTTTTCTAATTTCATAGACATCAAATGGTTCTCTTTTCATTTGTCCACCCTGTCTTATTTTTGACCCAATTGTTTTATAACTCATAACAATCGATCTTCTATAATTTTTACTATTATTATCCTCGGAACCGTGTACTAAATAATCGTGAGTAAATAAAACATCACCAGATTTACATTCGTGATATATTTTTTTAAAATTATGATTTTGTGGCATCACACATCCCTTACCTCTTTCGTTTTTCCAAAATGTTGGGTTTGTTTTTATTCTTTCCTCATCAATTTCAATGGGTAGTATAGGTAAAAAGTGTGATGATTCATATGACCACAGACACCCGTTTGACTGGTCGCTATCATCTAAACAAAAAATTACATTTATTGAATTCCCCCAACCAGATTCAGTATAAAAACTATCTTGATGTGCGTCTCTACCAAGTTCACCAGGTGGTTTAAAATACGCCTGACTTTGTATTCCTTCAATTTTATTGTTTAATATAGTCTCAAGAATTTCAATCACTTTAGGATACCCAAAATATTTTAAAATTAATTCAGATTCTTTATGCGGGTGCGAATATATTCCATATTCACCCCATGAGGAATCTTTTTTATTTCTTTGAATTCTTAGATTACTTAATTCGTTATTAATCTCATCAACATCATTTTGTGATAAGATATTATTTACTAAATAACCCTTATATTTCCAATCAAAAATTTCTTTTTCGCTTAACATAAGATATTTTTTATTCCCAACTAATACCCCAATCTTTAAATTCTGAGGCTAAACAATCTGTTTTATAATCTTTTCTACCACCAACGATTTCTTGTATTTTGTTTTTGGCAGTATTTCTAACACCGTTTAATCCGTGCGTTAATTCCAAATTAATATTCTCAGTCTTACCATATTTTCTATAGTTGGACTCGTTGTGCCAAATGTGTAAGTTTGTTTGTGCCAAAACAACAATCGAACGAATCGTCTCAGCATCAACAATTCCTTTATTTTCTTGAAGTATCAAATCAATATCATGTTTAATATCTCTAATCTCTTGAGCATATTCCTCTTTGTGTTCAGGAATAAAAACTTCTTTTAGTTGCGAAATGCTCATTCTATCAATTAACTCCGATAGTGTGGGCAAGTATTTTCTTTTCTCCATTTTATCTATTTAGAAATTTACGACCTTTATTTATTCTATCTCTCCAATAATCCAACAGGTCGTCCATTGTTTTATTAAAAGGAATCTTCGGTTCCCATCCAGTTAATTCTCTAAATTTTGTTGTGTCAGGTATTTGTAAATCCGCATCTATTAGTCTTAACCTGTTTGGGTCAACAACAATTTCAATTTCATTTTTCATAAATGATTTGGATATAAGATATTTCAAAGTGTCTTCAACTTTACAAGTATAATCTCCTCCAATATTATAATATGCACCAGGTGATGGATTGATAGTCAATAACATCCAATATGCTCTGACAGCATCTCTTACATCGGCATATGTTCTAAGTGAATTCAAATTACCAACAAATATTTTTGGTTCCTGCAATCCATATTCTATCATTGCGATTTGTTTCGCGAATGTAGATTCATGAAACACATCCCCTCTTCTTGGTCCTGTATGTGTAAACATTCTGGTTGTCATTACATTCATTTTATACGCCTCTCCATAGTATCTACCAATCAAATCTGTTCCAACCTTAGAAATCGCATATGGAGATGCTGGATGTAATGAACATTCTTCGTTTATCGGAAGTTTATCTTTACTAACTCTTCCGAATATTTCACTCGACGCACACACATGTATCATCGCATTCTTATATGGTGATTTTCTAAGTGCTTCTAATAAATTAGCAGTACCGATGATATTTGTTTGTAATGTTTCTAAGGGTGAATCAAAACTAGTCTGAGGATATGATTGAGCCCCCAAATGAAAAACATAGTCAGGTTTTGATTTCTCGATGGCATTTACAATTGAGGCGTAATCATTTAAATCACCATAAATCAACTCTACCCTTTCTTTTTTATTTATAATATCAGTTAGGTGCTCAATGTTATCCATAGACTCATTCCATCTACAGAAACCATATATTTTTATATCAGATTTTTCTAAAAGAAAATCTAACATATGTGACCCAACCATACCTAAAACTCCTGTTATTAGTACATTCATTTCTGTATCATATTATTATAATAATTGATTGTTTCCTTAATTCCCTCTTGAAAAGTATATGATGGTTCAAATCCAATTTCATTTTGGATTCTTTCAATACTAACCGCTCGGAAAGGAATGGTAGTAGGTTTAGAATTGTCCCAAGTTATTTCAGGATTTAAACCACTTACTTCGACTATCGTATTCACAATCTCTCCTATCGTTATTCCCCCACCATATCCCAAATTATATGGTCTCATGGATTCTCCTTTTTCAAGAATTAACAATCCACCTTTTACCACATCTTTTACGTATAAAAAGTCTCGTACGACATCAGGAGACCCCCACACAACGAAAGGGTCTTCCCCACTTAATAATCTTTTAATTAATGCTGGAACAACGTGACAAGTTTTCAAATCAAAGTTATCATAAGACCCAAATACTGCGGTGCCTCTCGCAATACAGATTTCCATATTTCCTAAATGTGAAACATGTTCCATTAACTTTTCTCTATATCTTCTCATCCACCCGTAACCATAGTAGGATTTATAAGGTTCATCAACCCAAAATTCATCTTCAGTCAAAGGTCTCCTAATATCAGGATAACCAGTTGAACTATTCAAATCTAAAAATCTCTTAACATTTGATTTATAAGATGCTTCCAATACATTTCCAATTATCTGAATTTGTTTTAATGAAATTTGTACGTCTGTTGGTACTGTTGAAGGGTGCGCAATTTGTCCTGCGCAATGAATAACATAATCACAACCTTCAACGAGTTTAAAACAATCTTCTAACTTAGTTAAATCTAAATTTTCATGTACAACAATACTATCATGATTGTATTGTAACGGAGAATTATGAGTGTGAGTGATTACTTTCGCTCCACGATTAACTAATTCGATTAAATAATGGGTACCAATAAACCCAGACCCACCAGTGACTACAACTTTTTTATCTTTCCAAAATTCACTCATATTAATGGTTAACAAAAGGATTATATCGTTTATCTAAAATATCTTTATTATTCAAAAACCAATCAGTTGTTAACTTAATACCTTCTTCTAATGAAGTATGACTTTTGAATCCATATTTATTCATCTTATTCATACTCATCAATCTTTTTTTATCTCCACTCGGTACGTCTGTTAACCACTTAACATCAATATCTTTTCCTGAATGTTTGATAACCAATTCAACAACTTCTTTGATTGAATTCCCTTCACCCGAACCTAAATTTACAGGCTCCGTAATTTTATTTTCAACCGTAAAAATCATTCCTTTTGCGACATCTTCAGCATAAATGAAATCTCGAATCGGTGACCCATCTCCAAAAACCTCTAAAACATCGTTATCCTGAACTTTACGTATCAATGAAGGTACAACCATCGCATTAGCTGGATTAAAGTTGTCATACGGCCCATAAACGTTTGCAGGTCTAACTATGGATACCCTGTCCCACCCATATTGTTTAGAATATGTTTCGGTCTGTAATTCTCCGATTCTTTTTGCCCATCCTGCATACATATCATTTGGTGATGGAAATGACCCCCATACACTTTCCTCATAAAAAATTTCAGATGGTGCATATACCCCCACTGAACTTGTAAACAAATACCATTTGACATCAGATTCAAACGCCGCTTGAGTCATGTTAGTATTGAATTGTAACATAGGAACCATAAAATCAACTGGTTGATTCATACACATCTGAGGAGAACCTTTTACACCCGCTAAGTGAAATACATAATCTTTACCTTTACAAATGTCCAAACAATTATCAAAGAATCTTAAATCTGTCTTAACAAACTCAACATTTTCAGGTAAATCTTCTGGCTCTGTCAAATCCGCAATAGTGACTTTGGCACCTCTCATCATTAACTTTTTAACAAGCTGTCTTCCAATCATTCCTGATCCGCCTGTGACTAATACTTTTTGATTGTTAAACATCGTTTAATACTTTAGTAAGGTTTATAATTTGTTCATCGGTAAGGTCTGTATGATTACCAATGTACAATGAATAGTTGTGTACATAATTAACATTGTTCAATTCCCCAACAACTCGATAGTCATATTTCTCTAAATAAGGTTGTAACACTTGATTTCCACCACCCGAAGTTCCTAATCTATACTCGACATCCTCTAAAAATAAAATGTCACACACACCATTAAAATCATCATTCTTATGAAATCTATTTTTGTAATCTTCTTTTACAATTAGAGGTAACGCAAAATTACTATTACCCTCTAAATCAAAATCCGTTTTAAATTTATTTTTATCTAAATTATTTAACCATACACTAAGATTGTGTCTTCTTTTTTCAACGTTATAATCAATCCTTTTCATTTGTTCAATTCCAAGTACCGCGTTCATTTCGGTACTTCTCATATTAAATCCAGGTACAACAAACGTAAAAAGAGGGTTTAGATTTGGGTAATTATTTTGATAATGTTCTTGAGTCTCTTCTGAGACCTCTCTAGTCATTCCGTGTGACCTAAATAATTTAGACAATTCATAAATTTTTTCATTATTGGTTGATATCATTCCTCCTTCTACGGTTGTTATATGGTGTCCAAAGAAAAAAGAAAAAACAGAAATATCACCAAATGAACCAACTTTTTTCCCGTTGTAACATGCTCCATGTGACTCACAACAGTCTTCTATTAAAATTATATTTTTATCTTTAGCGATTTGTATTAATTCATCATCAATAGCATTGAACCCCAAACAATGTACAATTACGATTGCTTTGGTTTCGTCAGTGATTGCTTGTTTAATGTTCTCTGTCGTTATAGATAGGTTATCTAGCGATATATCAACAAAAACAGGCTTCATTCCAAGTTGTACTATGGATGAAACATCTGACACCCAACCAAGGGGTGGTACAATAACCTCACCAATGCCAAGTAATTCTTTTACTATAGCAATTGAAATATAATTTCCTGAAGATCCAGAATTTAACATTGTGGAACTTCTAACTCCTAACCAATTCGACCAAATTTTTTCAAATTCTTTTACCTTTTCACCATTCGTTAGTCTTTGATTTGATAATAAAAATTCACTGAGTGCAACTCTATCTGAATTTGAAATATTGTCGTTTATAAGTGGCCATTTATAATTTAGCTTCATATCTATAGTATAATAAAAAAAATTAGGTTTCAAAGGTTATTAATTGATTTATTTAAAATCAAATCCAATAAATGTGGTGAGATATTGATTGGATTATGTAATCCAAACGTATTAGGATGAAATAAAGTTTCAGTACTAAATTTCATTGCGGTTTCAATATCAGGTAAATTATATTCATCTAACCATTTAACAAAAAAAATATCTTCCCACCTTGGCTCATAATCTTTATGATTTTTGGTTATTTCTAACATAACATCTTTAGTTCTTAATGATAGTCCTCCATTACCTATAAATCTATTTTCTTTTGGTTTTGACCATGGTGCCCCTATATAGTCATAGTCTAAAAATTCATCAATTCCGAATCGTAGTAGTAAAGTATCTAATTGAAATGTTAATATTTTTTCTCCCTCAACAAGTGACCAAAAATCATTAGATTTTATATATTGGTTATATTCTATTTTAGTAAAATCTTTGACTCCTGTATTAACATATTTTACATTATTAATATCTTTTAAGATATCGTATACATACTCTCTATTGTCAATACCATGAAAAACCTGTAACCCCCATTTTATATTTGAATTAGTTTCATTTAGAAAAAATAAATGATTTTTTATAATTGATAACATTTTGGGGTCAATTCTTGGCTCAACTATTACAGCATAGTAATTGGTTTCAGATGGCAATGTTGGATTATATTCTCCAATTTTTTTTACAAAATCATTTAGATATTTTTCAATTAAATAATGTTGGGTTATCATATCATATCTATTATGTTTTCATATATATGTTGCCCAATTATTTTATATCCAATAATATTTGGGTGGTAATCTCCTTCGTAAAAATTTTTTTCATCATTCCATACTAATCTACTATCGTGCTCCCACACAGAAACATCATTATTTATCTCATATTCTTTTAACACATCTGATACCGATTTGTTTGGATTTATAAAATAGGATGGTAATTCCTTTATGTTAATTTCTGTTTCATATTTAAATGTTGGGAAAAATGAATTAAAATAAAAGTGTTTATAACCATTAAGGATATTCTCAATTTTATTGTAAACTTCAATAACTGTATAGGTATCTCCCGTGTACCTATAAGGGTAAGAAAACATAACAATAATAATGTCAGTCTTTTCAATAAAATTATGGTTTATTGCGGATTCAATTTCACGAAAAATATATTCGTTTCCATAACCACAAACACCCATATTTACATATTCAATACCACCTAATTTTTCCGATGTCCATCTTGGCCAAGAATTTTGGTGTCTAAGTTTTTCAATAAAAATGGGTGGAGTTGCAGTTTCTTTATATTCAATATTAGTCTCAATACCATGACCTGCAGTCCAACTATCTCCAAAACAAATTAACCTCATGACATTAAACTTTTGAACAATTCATAATCATCATGATTGTTTTTAATTTCACTAACAATTTTTTGATTTTTTATTAATCTATGAGTATTTTGTTTATAAAATTTTATAACATCTTCTTTGTTATTTTTTAACCTAATTGCTTCATCAATTAACATTGTTATTCTACCACCTATTGATTTCACATTATCATAATCGTGATTAATCAAATCTTCGTAAAAATCAAAACCATATTTATCTTTCATATATTTGATATGATTCTGAGTAGCAACAATCAGAGGTAAATTATAATATGCAAATGGTCTAAATGATTTTTCGCTGACATGAATAACATTGAAATCGTCCCTAAACTGAGATTCTGTGACAATATTTATATATGAATTCATATATGAAAAACTATCTTCAGGTATCAACAATCCTCCCGATTCCATAGCAGTATCTCCTAATTTTGGAAATTCATTTTTATCAAAAATTATATCTCCATTTTCATTAAAATACTTTTTATTTATTTCATAATCACTTTCTTTCACCTTTATTGAAAAAAGTTCTTTTATTTCTTTTTCACAACTATTAACAATATCAGTAGGTAAAACCTCATTTAACCAAACATAATCTTCTGGTGGTCGTATTTGACCAGTCACCAAAGACCAATTTACATCATCAATCAAACCCTTTTTATGTAGTAATGCTAATGTCGCATATCGATGAGGTTTAGATGATTTGTTGTGACATATGAATAGTTTGCCAGTTTTTTCAGTTATTAACGGTGGTTTCAAATCAGAAAAAATACTAGTGCTTGTGATTGGTATTAGTTGTAACTGATTGAAACAGATATTTCCATTATACTTCTCATTGTACATTTGAAAGTTTCCATTATTATTCAAGAGCATAAATTGATTATCACTTAACTTATTTTTGGTAATATAATTTTTCAACTCTACATATCCCATTTCATCGTCACTTTCATGTTCAGTTAAAAAAACAACTGAGAAATTTTCACAACTTCTCAAACAGTTTAATACTTCTACAGAAAAAGAAAGATTTCTTTCCTTGAACATCTGATCGATGGACAAAGCCGTTTTTATAAAAAAGTAATATTTTAAATTTTTATTGTCGTATACGTCCTGTATTTTATTGAAAGTCCTTGGAAGTGAGTATCTTTCATATGCTCCCAAACTGTAGTAAAATCTTTCATAAAAATCGAAAAACCCATCCTCATACCTAAATCCGTCTGAACCGAAAAATTCGGAACAATTAGGTAATGGTTTATCCCCATCCCATTTTTCAAAAACAAGTCTAATATTTTTATTCATTGCACATATTTTTTATAAAATTTTCGTCATCTTTATTTTTTAGAATATTAAATAATTTAATTTTATTTAATTTCATCCTTTCTTCCAAAGATGGATATATTTTTTTAATTTCTTCTTTTTGGTTATTTAGTCTTTTTATTTCCAATATAAGTTTTTTCATTCTTTCTACATTATCATATTCATTATCATAATCATGATTAACAATATCTGAAAACAAATCAAAATCGTATTTTTCTTTCAGGGATTTTACATGATGACGTGTTGCACAAAATATTGGTATTTGGTAATAAAAAAAAGGTTTCAATGATTTCTCTGTTATTTGTACAACATCTTCTTCCAAAAATAAAGATTCTGAAACTATATTAATATATGAGTTTTCTTGGTCTTTTACAATTTCAGAAATATGACCAATGAATGGTAAATCAGTAACATCGTTTTCAAAATCAGCATTTTTTAATTCAATAGTATTAAAAAAAAGAATATCGTTTTTAAGATAATTAAAATCATTCTCACTTAAAATATCTTTAAAATTATTATAATTACGATTACTAAAATTGTTATTACCGTCTCTATAGGACCAATTAACATCATCTATTATTTCTAATTTTTTTAAATTAGATAAAAGAATCAGACGATGTATTTTTTTCATATTGTTTAAACAAATAAAAAATTTACCTACTTTGTTTATAATAAAATTAGTAATAATATTCTTGTTTTGAATGGAACAAACATATCCAAGTGGTATTAAGATGTTTGAGTGATAATTAATATTTAAATTATTTTTTTTTATTTGTTTTTCTGTTAAATGGTTGTTATTGATAATATAAAATCTTTTTTCGTCTATTTTATTTTTATCTATAATACTCTTTATCATTAAAAAATCTGAATTTAAATAACTTTCATGTCCATCTAAAAATAAAATATTCAAGTTTTTACATTCACGAAACAATTTTAGAACAAATTCAGAAATAATTATTTCAGGTGATAATATTGAATCAAGTCTTATACTAGTGTGCTCAATAATATAAAAAAATTTTTTATTTGGTTCGTTTTTTATATCTTCAAGTTTGAAATACTTGACATCTAAGTTATATGTTTCAGAAATATGTTTACCTATGCCAAAATTATACTTTGGAAATATTTTGTTCCCATTCGGTAAAGGCTCTTCATCAATCCAATCATCATAGACTAAGTTAAGTTGTCTTTTTGAATCTTGTATTTCCATAATGGATTACTTCTATATTATTATTTTTATATTTTCTCCACGGATCTAAAACAATAGAATTTTTTGTAAATTTGTAATCATGATGTTTACCATAATGAGCCAAAAGATAAATTGCGTCAATCGGTACCTCAAGGTCATATTTAACCTCAACTCCTAATTCCTCAACATAATATCCAACTAAAATTGATGATGACCCATCAATATAATCCACATCAGGTTTATATGATTTACCTAAAATAACAATAGGTAAATTATATTTTTTAGATAAATTAACCAATTTAATTGCCATGTTTTTTGATTGTATTTCTCTAGCAGTCATTATGGAATCAAACAAATCGTAACCTAAATTTAAATTTTCCGCTAAGTATCTTAACGCTATGTTATCTCTTGGATGACACCCCCCACCATCTCCCATACCCGCTTTCATATACGCAGGTCCTAATATTCGATTAGTACTTCTTTCTAAGGCACCTGTAATAACGTCAACATTGATGTTACCCAATTTTTCTGCAACATCTTGAATCATATTAACAAGTGTAACTTTAGTTGAAATGAACGTGTTGTAAAAGATTTTAATTCCTTCCGCTTCATCCCATGTACCCACTTCGTATCGGGTGTCGATTTTTACAAATGTTTTATAAAAATCTATTAGTAATTTAGCGTCACCAGTTGTGGTTCCATCCTCGGTCCCAATAATAATCATCTCAGGATTAACCATATCCCATTTAACAGTACCCATAGCAATTAGATATGGATTATATATAAATCTAAAATTATCACATAAACTAATGAATTCCCTTCTAATTGTACCTGGAAGTACTGTGGAAATTAAAATAACTAATTGATTTTTATTGGCATATTTATTAACCTCAGTCAATACGTTTTTTACTATAGAGTAATCAAAGTCTTTATTTTCTAAGTGTGATGTGGGATATCTGCCATCGTAATCAACATGATGTGGGGTTGGGACCGCAATAAAGATTAATTCTCTATCTTTACAAACATTCTCAATAGAGTCCACCACATCAAACCTATCACTGTTAACTTCTTGAATGTCATAACCAATTACATCATGGTGGTATGACATTATTTCCGCAGCATCCTTACCTAATTTTCCAACCCCAATAAATCCTATTTTCATATTATACCTAATTTTATTTGATTTAATAATGATAGTGTTTCTTTGTAATGATTCATACTATCACCATTGAAAGTATATTTACTTGTAACCATTTGTTTATAATTTAACCTGTTGTGTTCACAAATTTCATACATTTCATTTCTAATCTGTTTTAACTCATCGACCGTTTTATTTTTAAATTTTTCAATTTCATTTATTATCATTTCTGACCTAATACTCATTTCATCCTCATTGTCGTAACTTTCATCAAACCACTTGTCAAAAGTTTTGAACCCAAGTTCTTTTAGTTTTTTGAGGGTTCCTTTATTACCTAATACCATAAATGGGTGACCGCAAGAAATAGGTTTCCATATTTTTTCAGATAAAAAAAGTGTATATTTATCTGTCAAACTTTCAGTCACAATCGAAATAAATGTATCTTCGTGGTCTTGTATTGCAATATCATTTGCCCAATTATAATCTAACCCTCTATCAATTTCAATTGGAGCTCTTTTTTGTAATTGATTAATTGGGTGATCATCGGGTAAATTTTGAACATATTGAAATTGATTCAAACTCACCTTACCCACATCTAATAAATCTTTTGATAAAATATTAGATAAAAAATGTATTCTGTGAGGTCTTACATTTCTATTGTAGGATAAATAAAGAAATTTATTGTCTCTGGGATTGAATGGGATTGATTCGGTTCTTTCTCTCATCACGTGATAATTAACCCAATTATCAAAAATTGAAATCGGAATACACTTAAAATCCATCCCTTTACTTTTTGCAACTTCTTCGATAATTAAATTACCACTTAATAAGAAAACAAATTCTGATGGAATATCTAATTCTTTTATCCAAGAATTTAATATTTCTAAATCATTATTATTTTCACAACCAATATAACCTTCCAAACCATTTACTAAAACTAATTTACATAATCCTGATTTTATATCTTTTATATATTTTTCTGAAATACACTTGAATCCGATTTTTTCGTTTCTTACAAAAAAATTAGGGTGAAAAACATTTATAAGATAAATGTATGTTTCATCATTTATTTTTTCTTTTTGCTTAAAATCTACAAATTCTTCATAAAAATTTGGAGCCACTTGGTCTTTATATGTACCATATCCGAAAAGTTTATAGTTACTATTCACGTCCATCAAATTCCATACCCCCCACATTTTGGGTATATCCAATCTCCCCTCTTCTTCCAAATACCAAGTTCTACTTGATCCATTTGGTCTTGGGCAACCTAATATTGAATCGTATTCCTCTAAACCAAAAACGAGTTTATCTTTCATGAAAATTTCATAAATTCCTCTTTCCAATGATTTTGGTGTAAAGTTTGGAATATATTTTTCTAAATTATCAAAATTTACATAATAAGATCTAAATTCTAATCCATCATCCACAAAATCGACATCAACTTTTTTATTTATTGATTCTTCGAGTTTATTTATTAATTGCCGTTTAGTTATATTAAATTTAGTATAACCGACATTCATTATTTTATTTTCTATACCTTGATAACTTAATCTTAGAATGATTTCTGCACAATCTCTAACATTTAAATTTGGACGATAAGCTTCTGGTTCATATATCTGAATCTTTTTATTAATCTTTACATCGTTAACTAAATTATTGACTAACAAATCATCCCTTTCAATAATTCCTATGCCATACAAAGTTGCTAATCTTACAATTAAATAATTTTCAATACCTGAATTTGAAATTTGTTTTTCTCCTTCTATTTTTAATTTAGAGTACATTGTCGTTGGTATTAATTCGGTATTTTCATCAACAACCTCATTGGTATTACCATAAACACTACAACTACTGAAGAATATTAATTTATAATTAGGAGATACTTTTTTAACACATTTTAATGTGTGATCCATTAATAAAATCTCTGAGGTAATGTGCAAGTCGTCTCTAACCTCCCCGAATCTTGGGGATGCCATGTACAAAACACAATCAATATTCACAAATTTATCCAAATGATTTGTTATATTTGTAAGGTCATCCTTAATATATGTCACATTTTGCATATTATCCTCCACGTTCCAATACTTGAACGTATCATATACAATGACTTCTTGATTTCTTTCCGAAATTAATTCGGTTAATACGCTACCGAGGTAACCACCACCTCCTAATAATAAAAATCTCATCTTAATCTCTTAATAATTCTGTTGTAACACAATGAAATGACCCACCTAAAGTTCTAGAGTGTCTTATTTTACTATCCAATGTGTCTATATTATATTTCTTTAATTCTTTTATTAAATCTATTTGTCTATTGTCAACAATTACAGTATTCTCATCAACTGATAATAAATTAACACCAATCCAAACAGATGCCCTTATTGTTTTATGATATCCAATATCAACCATAGGTGGACACCATATTTTATCCCACGATTTTAAAAATTCGGGTATATTATTTTCATTTACTCTTTCAGGATTCAATAAACAAAGTCCTTCACGTAACAATGCTATCGTTGAATCTATGTGAATATAAGAATATACGTTTTCAATAGTATGTACTTTATAGTCTTTTCCTAAAAAGTTTTGTAACCATTTGGCCCCTTTTAAATTTCCAGTGTTAGACACCAAATACAATATATCATTATTACACCTAAGTATATTAGCGGCGTCAAATACGGGTTCATGATTATTTAAAGTAATTTTAGATAAATCTTCTCTTTGATACATTGAATCTAACAATCTTGGTTTGGGGGAACTAACCCAATTGGCTCCCTCTTCCATTTTTTCTATAAAAATATCCCTAAAACAATCGGTTTCGAATTGTCTCGATCTGAGAGACATAGGAGATTCTAAAATGTTATTCCCAATTACAGTTACAGTGTCTCGTGGACAAAATGTATAATACTGAGTTGTTTCCCAATAACCGTTGGAAACAACTTTTTGTGTGTCGATTGACGATGGTCTGTGTACCTTTACTCCAATATCAGTTAGCAAATTAGAAAGATTTTCTAAATCTTCTTGTGTTTCGTCGTAAACCTGTTTATCCCAAAAACCAATTTCATCTTTTGGTATCTCCGTTTCAGTAGCATAATTAATACAATGTAAATCTTTACCGTGAGTGGGCATGTTTGCATTATCAATTGTCCCAACAATTATTTCCCTTAATTTACCCCATTCATTATTAACCGATACCATTAAAATTTAATTTTTTTAGTAAATATTTTATTACTATATCTTGAGACTCTTTACCATTGTGAGAACAATCTCTGGCTTTACCTTGACTATCATCAATAATATTTATTAAATCAACATTATTAGAAATAAAAGATTCTTTATGTATCATTTTAAAATCAGTGGAATAAGTCCAATGTAAAACTTTGACCCCTGCGGATTTCCAAAGAGCATCTACGGTCATTGGACAAAAATTAGTATTTTTTATTAATTCACCCCGATTTTCTAAGTAACTATGATGATACCATTTACCATATTCTAATGAATTTTGTGGGTACCACTCTTCAGGTATAGCACCTGTGAATGGTTGAAACTCTATTTCATTATGTTTATCTGTTTTAAATGCGTATACTATTCTGTGTATTTCAGGCCATTGATACACCACTAACCTTGGCAGTTTATTTAATTTTAAAACATGGTTGAAAAATAAAATTGTATTATACATTTGAAAATCGGGACTTGTTCCTCCTGCCCCTAAATTAAACAAATCTATATTTAAAGTCTTAGACAACTTAGTAGACCACATATCATCATAATGTAACCCAATACCTTCTGTATATGAACACCCAAATGTTAATAAATAATCTTTGTCTAAGTCATCAAATTCTTTTGTCCTATATCCCCATGAATTGAATTTATATTCAATTTCATTGTCATAATAATACCAATCAGGCCCTTTTTCGTTTTTGTTCTTTAGATAAAGATCTTCGTAATCTGTTGAATTAAAGTACATTTTTTGGTTAGATAAACCAAAATTTTTTATTATAGGGGTTTCATTTGTAATTCTGAAAACTGACATCTCCAATATCTATTTTTTCTTTGATAATGATATGATGTATGATAAAAAGTTTTTTCATCAAAATTTATCCCACTATCATAATGATTTAAATATAATAAATTTTCTTCTAAATTTAAACAATACTTTAAAGTATCTTTTGAGTACTTTTTGGCCATGGGGTATGAAATTCTATAATCAAAACACATGTCCATGTTTAATTGAATTACGTCGTCTAAATCCATATTAAACTCATCATTAATAAATTTTAAAAATTCTTGACGTAAGGTTTCCCTGTTTTGATGGAAAACAATACTAGTGGCACTTTTGTACTCCCAAAATATATCATTCTCTCCTAATACTTGTCTACCCCAAAACCCATTATTGTAGAATACAGATTTCAAAGATTCATCTGTTTTTTTTATTTCAGAACCTATTAAAGTTTCAGGAGTATTAGTAAAATACAATAACATTTTTTCAATAACATCAATATGTTTATATCCATATTTGTTAAAAAGATATTCTAAGAGATAATGCCCCCACCCATAATAATATAAAACAATTAATAAATGTGAAAATGAATGCCCTTTAAAAACATCCTCTTCACTTGCCGTGTTAGTTTCCCTAACCCCCCAAGTATGTTCTACAATGTAGTTTTCCAAATCCTCAACGCTTAAATAAAACGTATCTAAAGGAACCGTTTCATATTTTAAACCATGTTTTTCCATATACCATGGTTGCCCCATTGTGGCATTGTATGTTAACACTAATGGATGAACCATTAAAAAATCTTTTTGTCCTAAATCAATTAATTTTTGGATTCCTATTTTTAATGTGTCATAAGTTTCGTTCGGCATTGGCCAAATTAATTCACTGTATGTCGAAATATTTTGTTCCCTATATTTTTGTAGATAAGAGTATACTTTATCTTGTTTTAAATTAAATCTATTCGTTGCTAATAATGTGTCAGTATTAAAACTTTGCATTGCAAATGTAATTCCCTTAAAAAGTCTACTTTTAGCATCATTATCCATAGTTGCAATTTCATATATTTGTTCAACATTTGATTTAGCCCACGTTACATCCCAAAATTTAGGGTATCCATTCTCTAACTTTTTTTGAATTACATATCTCGTAATGTCTTTGTCTCTTTCCATCATTCCCCAATTTGAATCACAAACACTGACATATTCAATTTTTTTATCGGACATCCAATCTATTTCGTTATACACTCTCTCTAAATCAAATGTTTTAATTTTTTGCCAATATTCGTCACCAATATCACAGAAAGCACATTTATATGGACACCCTCTTAGTGTTTCATATGTCACCTGCCATATTTGAGGTCCAATTTCTTTTTCTACTTTTTCAATAATCCAATCATAAAATCCAGAAAGTATTGGACTTGGTATTATTTCTAAATTATTTAATCTTGATGGCTGCTCACATAATTTTCCACTTTTTGGAAACACATGTGGTATGTTATCATAATTTTCATTTTTTAGATATCTTTCTAAAATTTCTTTAAATGCGATTTCACCCTCACCAAGAACCGCGATATCAAACATTTCATTTTTCTTAAAGAAGTCCACGTCTCTTTTATCAACGTTTGGCCCTCCCGTTATAATTAAACAATTAGGATATTTCTTCTTTATTTCTTTAGATAGTTCTCGATTGTAATTCCAATTCCAAACATAACTACTAAGGGCAACAACATGTGGTTCAAAATCTATACTTTCAACGTATTTTTTTGGAGATTTTTTTTCAATGATTACATCCGAAACCCTGAAATTATTTTTTACTATTTCACTTGTCTGCGCGTACATCCATTGATAACTGATAGCAAGTGGCAAAAAACTATTAGGCCCGTACTTATCAACGACCTGTACCAATAGTAAATTATTCATTTATAAAAACAGTATTCGATCTTAAATCTTTATAACTTTTATGACTGTGGGAATCATCATTAATTTCAGATATTTTACTCATAAGGATTAGACCCCTCGCGGCGTCTTCTGGTGTCATATACATGTGCCAACCATAAAATTCAATATCATCATTCATATAGTTTTTTTCTAAATTACGACCATCATAACAAGCCCTTTTGAACCATTTATATGCCTCGTAATCATCACACAAAATTGCCCCACCTCTTCCAATTGGTAGTCTTTTTTTCATTTGAAATGATAATGCTTGAAATCCTCCTTGGTACATACCTTTTGTCCACCTTCCTGCTCCGTCCCAAACGTCAAGTGGTTCTAATTTATAGACTCCTGACCACTCGTTTTCGATGAATTCAAATTCATATCCCGCATGTAAAATTTGCATCGGTACCGATGCATATGTGTAATACGGTATTTTTAATTTTTGTGGTTTATTTATATATTTTAAAATGAGAAAAAGAGCATTACTACAACAATCAACCGCAACCGCGTATTTCGACCCACAAAAATCAGCAATCTTAGATTCAAAAATAGTAACTATTTCATTTGGGTTATTCCAATGATAACCCATTTTTAAAATTTCTTTTAATTCAGGTCTTTCTAATTCTTCAGGTAATTGCCCTAATGGCCATTCTTTGTACATTTTACATAATTTTTAATGTTTTGATGTATTTCTCTCTGATTGTGTTTTTCCAATTATCAGTAACAAATACACTTTCTTTATTTGTATAATTTTCAGCAAAAATTGACCAAGTTGATGTTGGTACCTTTACCAAAAAAGAAGTGTATGACAAAGAAAATAAATCGACTAAATTTTCCACAACATTGCCGTAAGCAAAATCACTTTTTTTAAATCCTGAATTTAAAATATAATCATAAACAACATTTAATACAAAAGTCTTATCTATTAAATTATTTTTATATTTATTATAAAAATAATCCATAATATCATTTGGAACATCCGTACTAATATAAAATTTTTGATTTGGATTTATTTTTAACATATTATCCATAATGTTAAAATATAAATCATCTCTATGAAATGAATACGCTGAATGTGATTGTTCTGATATTGTTCTTTTAATTAAACTAAATTTATCTCTTTTATTTTCAGGAAGACTATTTAAATCATCTTTAGTGTACGGTATACCATTACCTCTTCTTATGTGAATACCCACAACATTTTTCATTTCATTAATAATAGACTCTTCTACACTCCTATGTTTTAATTTTATTTTCGATAACGGTCTTTCAATATTTTTGAAATTTTCCTGTGAATATAAATTTGATAATTCTTTATAACCAAAATTACTATAATAATGCCCTTTATCTTCAAGTTTTAAATTACCATTTCTGAACATTTTTTCTACACCATCTATACGTAATGGTTTTGCCATGTTTATTTTTTGATTAATTGTGTCATAAACGGCAATAAATTTTAATTTTTCAACTTCATGTGGATCACCCTCAATATTTGTTATTGTTTTTGTTGTCGGTAAATCCAATAATTTATTTTCCGGCCAATATTTTTCTTCTAATAGAATATAGTATTTGAAATCGTTTTGTCTATTAATTTCATAGGCGACTTCCCAATGAAATATTCTATTACAAAGACCAGTATCAGTCGTAAATTCTCTCCAACCCCCAAACGGTTCTAGCCATCGTAATGTTTTTTCGTATTCTGCCACCTAATTATTTATTTATTATAATTTTCTTTATCTGAAATATATACACCTGGTTCATAATGCGTGATTCGACCATCAGTTACTTTTACATTAGGTATTGTTTCATCAACAACAAGTGAATTATACCAATCTTCTAACTCAGGAAAAGTTTTAACAAAACTTTTCTTTCTTCGTTTATCATATTGAGTATAAAAACTTTTGAAGTCATGGAATTGCATTTGCATGTCCATTTCAGTTGTATTATGTCCTCGGTTTACAACCTCAATATAATCAATCAGACGTTGAATTTGGGCACCTTCATGCATATTAATCAATGGATTTTTTTTATTTTTTCTCCACCACATCGATAATTTACCATGTAAGTCGTGTTTGATGTCATCAGGTAAAGTTAATGGAGACATAAATGCCGGCCATCTAAGAATGTTAAAGTCAACAATAGGTTTGTGACCCCCATACTTAGACTTTAATATTAACATATCATCTAAAAACTCAGTAATACTAAATAAACATAAACTATTAATCGTCATCATTATGACGACTTGTCTAATATTTGCATTTTCAATAACATGAACCAAGTTTTTTCTCCAAACTTCGTAATTCAAACCATCTCTTATATATTCTGCTTGCTCTCCATAAGCCTCACAACTAGTGTATATATCAAACTCTTTGACATCAATTTCCTGAGTTACATTAATTAACTTATCAATAATTTCTTGATTTACACCTAAATTAGAATTAACAGCAACTCTCAAATTTGGTGATGGATACTTTTTAACTTCCTTCATAAATTCCCAAAAATTATGGCTCAACATAGGTTCTCCTCCAGTGACTCTAATTTCTTGTAAGGTTTTTGTTATATCTGGCCACCATTCTAAAAATGCGGTAACATATGGATTATTTTCATTATGTTTACCATATATTTCAGACCAAGATCCGTCAGCGTAATATGCTCCTGCACTTGTAGTCTTAAACTTCTGATAAGCTCCATTCTTCTTAATGTCTTTTCCCCAAGTTGTTGAATAACCTGAGTTACAGTATGAACACGCGAAATTACAAGTACGGTCAAAACTAACTTCGATTGTCTTTGGTGTAATATCCGCATCCCAAGGAAGATGTTTAAGCTCTTCGATTTCCTCTTCAGTGTAGATTTGGCTTTTGTATACACGATCAGAAATATTATTTCTACCAATATCTTCAATCTTCCAACAGTATGAACATTCAGCGGGTTTAGTACCCTCCAACATCATTTTCCTAATCTCTTTTTTGAAATCAGTATTATGTAATGCGGATGGGTTTGTTTTAATTTTTTCCAAATCAATAGGATGTGGTAGTGGAAGATGACAAGAATTTGTGAATCCATGTCCTAAGTGTAAACTTACGTTATACCATTTTGCAGCACAAAAGCTACAACTCACAGAATTTAAATGTTTATCTCTCCAATTTGCTAACTGCTCTGACATTTTCTTTTTTTTTAATATATATTATTTTTTTTTAATTATATCACAAATTCACTCGGGACCCTCTCCAAAAAATTTGTGTTTTTTGATTCATCGTAAACTATTCCAAGATTATTAATGGTTTTAAAATCGTATAAACAAAGGATATTGTTATAATATTTTTTATTTATTAATTTCTCATTTTTTAAATTATGAATGAATTTAACTTCTTCAATATCACTAGTGTTTTTAATTATTGAAAAAAAAGTATAATCAACTTCGCAGTGATATCTCTGTTTTTTTTCATATGACTGAGGACTAGCACATCCTAAGAATACCTCAGGTATTCTATAGTCTTGAACAAACTCCCCCTCCATGTCCATTCTGTTTATTTCAACAAAATTTTTATAAGCAATTAAAATATCCCCATCTCTGATAATTGTAATCGTGACACCATTTTCAATGTCATCAGCATTTACATCCTTCATATGGAAATATCTGAACTCATCTATATCATTGGCAGTAACCCAATATTCAAATGCCGTAGACTGAGTTGACGTATTATACGAAAGTCCGATAGGCTTACCAGGTTTTCCATAAACCATTGATATGTCATCTCTTTCAAATGTTTTTTCTATTTTGAATGTAGAACTTATTACAAATTTTTTGTTATATAAAAAATTAGTAAACTCGTTGTTATTGTGTTTATTGAACTCAGTAACATATTGATCATCAGGATGTTCTTTAATATCCCATTCAAATTTTATCCAATAAGGTTGTCTATATTCTATTTTCATTTTCAATTTTTTTAAAAAAGGATTCCAACTCAGGATAAACTTCTAAAACTTTTAAACCCCTTCTTGATTCATATTGTTTAACAAAGGTGTTAAGGTCTATTTTATGTTGTAGTAAAGTTGAATCATCGAAGTCTTTGTCTGATGTAAAAATGTCTTTTAATCTAGAAACCTTTTCTATTTCTTGAGTTGAAAATCCAACATCTTTCACATTTTGCATTTGAAGAAAATTCAAACTTCTGTAAGTAGAATTAAACTTCATATATTTTATCCACCTATCAAAAAAATCTTCGCTAATATATCCTTTTAACAACCTAAAACTCATAAATGAAGGTTGTCTCAAATAAGATGTATCTAATATAATTGAAGAACTCCAATATCGGTGAGGATTGAAATGTTTGATTTTTAGTTCATGTATTTTTCTAATTAAATCCTCATAAGAAAAAACACTAAAAATATTAAAAGTTGACATTACAACTATAGTGACTTTTGGTAAACTGGTTAAGACTTTATCAATATTCTTAAACAATTTTTCAAAGTTCATCCCATATCTTGTATATTCTGATTGAATTCCATACCCATCACAAGAGGTAAATATGATTATCTCTTTAACTAAATTATTTCTGATTATATTGTCTAATTTTTCTATTAATCTATCAATCAAATTATCGGGAACTCCCAAATTACTGTTTATTGAAAGTTTCAGATTTCTATTTGGTTCATTAGTCTCCAAAATAAAATCTAATACTTTCCACGTATCTTTAGACAATAGAGGCTCTCCACCAGTAATTCTGAATGTATCCATGCTCTTATAAAGTTCTGGAAACCACTCCCAAAAACTATTAACATATGGGTTATCTTCAGAATGTTTGTATGGTTTAGTATTACGTTCTTCCATACGTTGTGTTCCATTGTAATCAAATGAAAGTTTGTATGGTCCGTGGTCGTTTATTTCTTCCATCCACTTGGATGAATATTCTGGTCCACAATATGCACACTTGAAATTACAAGTATTTGAAAAACTAACTTCAACATATTTTGGATTAAAGTTATCTCTCCAATCAGATTTGGAAATTTCATCAAAATAGGGTTCTGACCACGGTTCAGAGGATTTAAATACTCTATCAGAAAATGAGGTTGAATTATCTTCTACATTCCAACAGTAAGAACATTCCGACGGACGTTTATTCTCTAACATTTCTTTTCGAGCAATTTTTTTTATTTTGCTATTGTGTAACGCTGTTGGATTACGTGATAATTCTTCCAAACTAACCTTATGTGGTTCAGGGTGGTGACAAGAGTGGGTTGTGCCGTTATGTAAATGCATAGTCACCTGTGTCCATTTTGCTAAACAGAATCCACAACCAACTGCATCCAATTTCTTTTTAGAAATTTCAAATCCTATACTAGAATTTTTATTCTTTTTTTTCAAAAAATACTTGTCTTTATACTCGTCCAAGATAATAAATTCATCTCCATTTTGAGATTCAAAATCAAAAAGACACAAAAGATTATCACTAAACTTTTCTAAGTTACGATTTGTTTGGTTAACAAACATTTTAACTTCGTTAATCGGTAAAGATTTTTTGAACGCTGAGAAGTGAAATACATCCATTTCGGTCAAATTTCTATGTGACTGATTTATACTATCAATATTATGACAACCAATGTAAATTGGTTCATTAATATAGTCATCAATTAACACAGAATTAGACTCGATTATATCCAATAATTTGAAATCAAAAAATATTTTGTATTCGGAACCATTATAAGTTAGTGTTATATTAGTTTTTTTATCATACATTTTTTCAGTAATTGACTCATATGTATAACAATTAAAAACAGGTTTCCCTTTTGAATCTTTAGTCCAAAATTCAAAAACAAATAATTTTTTTAAATAGTCGTAACCGATTCCAAAGTTTTTACCAGGAATTCCAAAAAATCCTATTTTGTCATCTCTTTTATAATTTTGCCCAACATTAAAAGATAAACTAATAGTATATGATGGATTCATAATAATATTAGTTTGTTCTTCACCTAATTTTGGTTTTAAAAACCAAGGTTTTTCATACTCTATCTTCATTACTTCATTATTACATTTATAAACCTTGTATTTGGATATAATGACTCATCAACATTCACTAACTCAGTCACGTCTAATATTTTATTATACCCTTCTTCTTTATAATTTATTTTCTTTTGTTGCATTTCAGTAACAAATCTTCTCTCATTCCTTGCGGTAGTTTCTCCTTTAGCCCATTTACCATTCACATATCCCTCATCATCATGGTATATACAATCAAAAGAACATTCTCTCCGATAAGGTAAAACCAAATCTTTTACTTCAATATCTTCATTTACAAATATAGTATTATTATTGTATAATTCATACTCATTTACTAAATCTTTATCCGAGGCATTAAAATTATAATGAAGTACTAAATCATTATTATCTTCAAAAATTGAATTTACATCTTCAAAGAACTTATTGTAAATTTTGACTTCAGCAATCTTACCTTTTAAGAAAACTCCAGTTAAAGTACATACCCCAAGGAGTATGGGTTTGACTGAATCTTGAGTCTTTAATTTTTTATCGATATGTAATGGTATTGATTCTTTAACACCATTTACGTTGTAATTTAATTCGTCATTGATATAGAAGTATGAATTACCAGTTTCTGAATCATATGTCACAGTTACCCATGTCCATTCATTCTCAAATCTTTTTGCATAATTATAGTAATGTTTATCATCCCTATCATAAACTAATGAAGTAACCGCCCTTGAGTTATTAAAAGAAATCCCCCAATTATGGCTACCATCTTTTCTAATCAATGGGTATTCAATAAATTTTCTTTCATCATCACCAACCAACCAAATTGGTACTTTTTCAGGTTGTTGATTAGCATTGAATAAAATTGATATGGTATGGTCTTGGTGTAAGCACGAACTAATTTCTCGATTTGGTTTCAACGCTAAGTATGAGTCATTCCCATTAAATTCTGCAACCCTTCTGTTTTCATATTTTTTGAAAATTTTATATGTTGTTAATCCTTCATAGTACGATCTCCAAAACAAGTCATCATCTTCTTGACCCCAATCCCAATAATCATTTGAATATCCGTTTGTTTTTTCAACTTGGTCTTTGGTGAATAGAATTACTCCACCAAAATATTGCTCATATCCAAGTTTATATTCGTATTTTGATAATTTGGTTGCAATATGAACAGGATTTTCATTAGGATATGAGTAGTCACAATTATCATCATAAGGAACCATATCAACATCGTGCCAAGCAATATAATCACAACCATCTTCAAAGGCGTGATATGCTGCGATATTTTTCATTGCACCTCTGTTGAACAACTTATCATCCACTTGGTGTCCCACATAAAACTTATGAGGAATATCCATTTTATTCAGGTGTTCTGTTAATCGAGGTATTAATTCCTCTATATGTTCTTTTCTATTTCTGTATGGGATACAGATTCCTAATTTTGGTTTCATATTCCTACGTTTACTTGTATAATATTATCAACAGTATTTTTTCCATATTCTCGGAATGTACATGTTGAAATCCCGTCGTCTTTGAAATTAACACTATTAGTTAATACTTCGTTATGATATCTTAATTGATTATATCTTGTTGTTTGATTTTTCCATCCTCCGTTTTCATAACCATTTTCTTCATGTGGTATTAATTTGAATGTCGATTCTCTCCGATGAGGTACTTTAATTTCTTTATAGTCATCAAAAGTATATCCAACAATTTCACAATTAGTTATGAATCCATTATTTTTATTTTCAGTCAAATCAATTAATTGATATCCTTTGATAAATTTAGCGTCATAATACATCATTAATTTATAGTCCGACTTATATTCACCAAAGTTTTGAGTAAGTCCAAAAAATTTATTTTTTGATATCTCTAAAATTTCACTACCATCCAAAATGTCATTATAAACCGCAAATGAATTTATTGACCCCCTAAAAAAATTATTTTCGTTTTTTCTTTCAGGATTTCCACATCCAAGATAAAAATAAGGCTCTTGTGAATAATCATAAAATGATGTAATCCTTTTGTTATCCACTAATACGCCATTTTGATACAACGAAATTTCCTTGTTATCTCTATCAATGGTAACCGTCAAATTTGTTTTATAGTTAGGTAAAATGTCGCTGTGGATGAACGCAATTTTTTTCTGTTCAGTGAAGATTTGAAATGTGTATCTTCTGTAAGAATTATAGGTAATTGTACAATCATATCCAGGTATCGTGAATATTGACATTATATCCTCTTTCTTATCTTCACTTAATTCTAACTCGTCAGGATTGAATGAAACAAATATTGTAATCTTACCATTCGGATTATATGTTGTTTTGTTGTTAAAATCGAAAATATTTTTAGATTTAACATACGCATTTTTTCCATTGAATTTTAAGGCAGCAGTATTCCCTCCATCAATCGATATTCTTTTAGTTTCTAACGGAACCCTATAATGATTACATCTGTGGAGTAAGTCATCATCTTCATAACCCCACCCCCAATAATTGTTGGAATATCCGTTTATTTCCTCAAATGTTTTTATTGGAAATAATGTCACTCCCCCGAAATATTGGTCAAATACAATTCTTTTGAAATCTTTAGTACCTATCAGATTTGTCGCCAAATGAAGTGGAATATCACTGTAAGAATAGTCCACTTCTTCAGGCAACATATCCAAGTCGTGAAAAACAACATAGTCACATCCAAGTTTTTTTGCATAAATGGTACCAATGTTTAATAGTTTACCACGATTGAAACTTTTCTCGTCATCTTGTTCCACAATAATTATATAATAATTAATACCAGAATCGGATAGATATTTTGTGATATGGTTTTTGAATTCAACCAAATCAAAATATCTGTCCCGATAGGGCACAATTATTCCTAACTTGTGGTTATCCATCTATGGTTGGGTCTTTTGGTTTGATTGTATTATGCCACTCAGCTAAGTAAAATTGAATACGGTCGCTCCACTCTTGTTTTTCAATTTCTTCTACCCAAACAGTTAACGCGTCCAATGTGTTTGCAATTTTCTCTAACGCTTTAACTTTACGTTGTTCCAATAACAACTTTTCTTTTTCTTTGTCTAATTCTGTCATATCGAAGTTATTTTATTTATTAAATTATTCCATTTTCTATATCTTTTGAATTCATCATGTCCTGATGATTCTTCAATCATAAACTCTTCATTATTCAAATCTATTAAAAATTTAGATTTTTCCAACTCTTTATACATCCTCATGTACTCATCTGAATATGAATAATCTTTATTGGTATCCGCAACTTTTTTTATTCTATCTATTGAGGTCTCATCCCACTTAAAGTGATGAACTTGTACTGAGTGAGTATTAAGTGGTGCAATCAACGGGTGGTTCCATCCTTGCCATCTCCAAGTAGTATGTTCGTTAATTGCAGCATAATGTTGTCCGTTGGTTACTGTTACGTATCCTCTCATAACACAAACTTTATTTGGACAAGCATAACTCATTGGGTATCTAAAAAATCCCATAACAGGAAATTGTTTCCAAATACTTTCATTTTTATTGATTTTTGGGAATGTTCCTCCCTCACCAATTCTGTCTATGAAACCACCTCTGACAATATCCCATCCGTTAAACTCACAATCTAATATAAGTCTTTGTAAATTATCTTTGGGATATAAATGAAATTCATCTATATCTGCAACAACCCACCAATCATTTTTATATTTTAATTTGACTTCATTGTATAAGTTTGTAACCATTTCCCAATCAAAATTATCATGGAAAACTTCCTTTACAACACTGACATTTTCATACCCTAATATAAGATTTTTTACCTCATCACTTATGTTTGGATGTAACTCTGAATTGTAACAAACAATTTGAATCTCATTTACATACTTTTGATAATGTTTAATAAAATGTGGTAGTAAATTAATCCCATGTCCTATGACCGTAACCAATCTTATCATTTTTTCCAAAAACTATAAATTCCCTTATCTAATTCATAATCACTCCAAACAAATCTCTCTCTCATTGGTTGTTTCTGTGCCCAATCCCACATTTTAGTTAATCCTTCTTTCAGAGAAGTTTCATGTTTGAATCCTAAAATGTCTACAGACTTTTGAAATGTTGGTATTGAATGTTTGACTTCATGTCTACCCTCCAAGTGGACAATATCCCCACTCCCTATGACTTCTCGTAAAACTTTAGAAGCATCTTTAATCGATATTTCTTCCACCCCACCCAAGTTAATAATCTCCTTTGACGCTTCAGGTCTTACCGCAGCATTCCATAGTGGTTCAAGAGAATCATCAATAAACGAGAACGCCCGAGTTTGTTCACCACTACCAAAGATGGTCATTGGTTTCCCAATCATATGTTGGTACATCCAAATACCTAACACATTTCGGTATTTATCCCAAATGTTTTGTTTTATACCATATACATTGTGTGGACGAATAATACACCAATCTAATCCATGTTGTTCACCAGCAATTTGAATGTCCATTTCACATCCATACTTTGCAACTCCATATGGGTCAATTGGTTTTGGTACTTGATTTTCATCAAAAACACCACCATAACCGTGTCCGTATACTGCAAGAGTAGATGTAAAAATTAAACGCTTTACGTCATGTTTAATACATTCATTAATGACATTTGCAGTTGCAACTAAGTTATTTTCATAATTATATTTTCTGATGAATGGAGATAGTCCTTCCGCGGCATAAGCTGCAAGGTGATACACAAAATCTGGTTTGTAAGTTTTAAAAATTTCTGATAATTCATCAGATTTACAATCAATGTTAAAAAATTTTACATCAGGATGGATGTTTTCAATGTATCCCCCACTTAAGTTATCTACACCTATTATTTCAATATCTGACTTATTTTCAATTATCCAATCAGCAAGTCTAGACCCTAAAAGACCTGCAACTCCTGTGATTAATACTCTCATATTTTTTTATTTATTATTGTAATACCACTCGACGATGGTTTATCCATTAATATACGGAAATTGTGTAACTTTATCAAGTTCCATTCAGGGCTTTGTTGTAACTCTTCAACCAATTTAGAAGGTCCATCAAATGGATGATGGTCTTTTTTTGAATCTTCCGAAACAATTAAACTTTTTTCATAGTTTTTATCAGTATCGTGTAAAACTATTGTACCATTATCGGAAATGATTTTTGAATATAACTCGAAGTCTTTTTTAACTCCTTCATAAGAATGGTCACCATCAATGAATAAAAAATCTATTTTTATATTTTGTCTAACAAAAAAATCATAGTAAGCGTCTACCGATGTAGATTTAATTAACCGAGGATAAAATGTGGTTCTAAAAAATGAATTCTCATCTTCAATATCAGTTGGTCCTCCAATCCCATTACACGCATCAATCAAATATGTAACTCCAATATCTCCCCAATTATAATCGGGGTCTCCTTCAAATATTTTTTGATTATGTAAATCAATCCTTGCTTGAGTTATAATTCTTGGTATAAATCCTCCACCTGACCCTATACAAACACAAACTTTTGCCCTCATGTGTTGAATCAGAGAATATACTATCAATCCGTCCCCCAAATGTGATTTAGTTGCACCATGAGTCCATAGATATGGTACTAAATCACCATCATTTGTAGTTATGAATTTTTCAATATAGGGTTGATTTGTAATCATGAAAACAATTATAATTATTTACTCTTTTTTGATTTCCATTCATTCTTTTTTTGAATGTTTGCAGATAAACTTTTTCCATATGCAAAAGTTCCAATATGATAAATCTCATTACTAAGATTCATATCAATTTTTAACTGATAACCTAACTCGTTCAATTTTTTAAATAATGTAAAATCTTCTCCTGTCCAATCTTTTGTCATAGGTTGATAACTATATTCAAAATATGGTTTATTCAAGTTTTGAAATACAGATGTTCTCATTAATAAACATCCCATTCCAGTTGCTTCAACGGTGAGTAATTTATCTTCGGATTGTAAAGGAACCCAACTTTCCCAATCATTAGTATCCATAAATGTAACTGACTTAAATGGATGTGACCTTTTCATATAATTACACGCGACAATATCTTGATTATGGGCTAACAATCTCAATAAAGTTGTCGATGGAAACATCATGTCACTGTCTAACCACAACACCCATTCAGACTTAACCTCAATTGCTTGTTCGATAAGACGTTCTCTTTGATTGATTAATATGGTTGATGCATCAAAAAAAAGATGAGTGTTAATACCCATTTGTGTGGTAGTTTTTATTAAATTTCCTAATGAATATGAAAAATGGGAATATACCGTATCTCTTGTGGGAACAAGTATTGAAACTGAAGTAGGTACGCCATCCCATATTGTATTTTTAAATACACTCATTTTACACCAGGGATTTTAGAAGTATCCACATCAGACTCAGTTATTGTATCGTTAATAATTCTAATGAGTTCTTTAGTTCTTTTCATTACTAACTTAAAATCGTTAACAGGTAAATTACTAACCGTTGAAAAAGTATTTTTGGAATACTTCCCATCTAAAAGAATCTCCACGGCAGCGGATCTAGAAAATTTTTCAATCGTTGCCCATCTACAATATTCAAAATCATTTTGTTGTAATTTTTGTAAATTCTCAGGGTTGTGTGATTTTAGAATATTTTCCATAATTTCAAGTTCTTCTTGAGAATCATGTGTTTTTGGTATCAATTTGAGTTGTTGATACCTATCAAAAAAACTTATTAACTTTTCTTTATCGTATTCAATCCCTACCCATACAATATGTTTGAGTTCATACTCAGATAAAAAATTTTTATAATCTATTTTCATAATCTAATTTTTAGATATAAAAATATAGATTAAAAAGTCGTATAATTAAATATTACATATGTTATAATTTAATTATACATTGTTATAGAGGACACGAGGTCACTCCGATTACCACACCTGATGAATTAATTTGAGGAGAATAAACTGATGTATTCGTACCATCAGATTTGTAATGTTGACTATTTCCATTAAAAACAGTTGTAAGATTTGAATTTGTATATACAGTTTTACCATTTGCCGCCAACCAATCAGTAGTTGCAGTACTGAAATATACGGGTAAATTGAAAGTTGTAGTTCCAGTACAAGCTGCAGTTGAAGTTGTATATCCTTCATATATTGCGGTTCTCGTAAATAGGACCAAACTATTACAATAATTTTGCGGTGTATCCAAACCTCCCATATCAACAGATAAATCAGTTTCTGCACCTGACGCAATCGCTGAAACACCAAGTGCTTGAGGTGGTTGTCTATTAACTCCCAAAGTTGAATTAAGCCCTATATTAGACCCAGGTATTGGTGTTAATCCAAACGCAGTGTATACGCATCCAATAGAAATTTCTTGACCCGTTGCTGGAGTATATCCCATTTTATTATATTAATTTTAATTCCTCCCCCGAAATTCGAGGGAGGAATCATTTATATTATTAAATATTATTTATTTTAGATTTTAATTCGTCAATTTGAGTTTGTTGTTCTTTAACACATTCAATCAACAAAGCCACAATTCTTTCATATTTGACAGCCAAATAACCATTATCTCTTCTTGTAACAATTTCAGGTAATACTTTTTCAATTTCCTGAGCAATTACTCCAATATCATGACCTTCGTTTTCGTGTATTCCTTCCATAGGAATCCAATCATACTCATATCCACCTATTTGATTAATTTTTTCAATAGGATTAGTTATTGGTGAGATATTTTCTTTCAATCTTTCATCTGAACTTGCGAATGCTATAACATCGTTAGATGCCCTGATTAAACCAATAGTTGTTGATGTTGAAGCCGAACCTACAATTAACGCTCCATTTAGGGTTGCCGTCGTACCATCGAAGGTGAATTGAGTCTCTCCATTAAGTTGACCAGCAGTATTCGATCCAGTTATAACTCGGTTATCAGCATTGAAGTTAATAATTGCTGAACCTGATGTTCCTGATGAACCTGAAGAACCGCTAGTTCCTGAAGATCCACTTGAACCTGAAGTTCCTGAAGAACCACTTGTTCCTGAAGAACCACTTGTTCCTGAAGAACCACTTGAACCGCTAGTTCCTGAAGATCCACTTGAACCTGAGGTTCCGCTAGATCCAGATGTTCCACTTGAACCACTTGTTCCTGAAGATCCACTTGAACCTGAGGTTCCTGATGAACCTGAAGAACCGCTAGTTCCTGAAGATCCACTTGAACCTGATGTTCCTGAAGAACCACTTGAACCGCTAGTTCCTGAAGATCCACTTGAACCTGAGGTTCCGCTAGATCCAGATGTTCCACTTGAACCTGAGGTTCCTGAAGATCCACTTGAACCTGAGGTTCCGCTAGAACCTGATGTTCCTGAAGATCCACTTGAACCTGAGGTTCCTGAAGATCCACTTGAACCAGATGTTCCTGAAGATCCACTTGAACCTGATGTTCCTGATGAACCTGAAGAACCGCTAGTTCCTGAAGATCCACTTGAACCTGATGTTCCTGATGAACCTGAAGAACCGCTAGTTCCTGAAGATCCACTTGAACCACTTGTTCCTGAAGAACCACTTGTTCCTGAAGAACCTGAAGTTCCTGAAGAACCTGATGATCCTGAAGACCCACTTGAACCTGAGGTTCCGCTAGATCCAGATGTTCCACTTGAACCACTTGTTCCT
>Ga0208975_1000062_pt1 | contig 54553 bp, 66 predicted proteins | sample GreLakmeER78MSRF_FD_187700 | JGI IMG/M metagenome (GOLD analysis project Ga0208975, IMG submission 187700) | Freshwater lentic microbial communities from great Laurentian Lakes, MI, USA - Great Lakes metaG ER78MSRF (SPAdes) | ecosystem: Environmental > Aquatic > Freshwater > Lake | place: Great...
GCGGAAGCCAATGAGATGGTGTATCAACTAACAAAAGGAGAGTGACATGGCTACAGTTAGATTCAGTAAAGACTTACAGGATGCAATCGTAAAGAACGCAGAGAACATGTTTAACAAGCAGATAAATGCGGCAAGGGACAACCTCAATGCAACGTGGGGTGATCGCATCTACGAGATCATTCATCGTAAATACATCCCTGCTATGAACGCATTACCGATGTGCTTCTTCAGCGAGACTTCTAACATGAAGGTATCAAAAATCAATGGTACAGATGTTGGTGGATTGGAGTGCAAGATGACTAGCACACGCCCTGTTCCCAACACCCTACCCAAAGATGTACCTGCTAGGGGTAAAGACTACCACGGCTACGAGTTAGTTGGTAGCGAGTGGGATGAGATAGCCCGAGAGATTGAGGACTACCGCAACAATATCAAATCAGTAGCACAGAAGAAAACAAACTTTGTTAATGCAGTCAAGGAAGTTATCACTGCACATGCAACGCTATCTCCTGCATTGAAGATGTGGCCTCCACTGTGGGACTTGATACCCGAGGACTACAAAGATAGGCATCGCCAAGTAGTAGAGCGTGAGAAGAAAGAGGTTGTAGTCAATGTTGACCTTGGTACTCTGACTGCTACTGTAGTAGCCCACAAACTCACACGCTAATATGCAGTCACGTATATCAACAAAGCTAATGATACGCCTTGCTATGGAAGCGGGTGCAGACTATTCCAAGCAACGTGAGGAGGGTATGTATACCAACCTCAGCCTATACAGGTACACCAAGGCATACCATGAGTATCAAGTAAAGCGTATGAAGAAAATCATACGCCAATCAATTCGAGAAGCCCTCGAAGAAGCCCTTAAACATCACAACGTGGAGGTAATCCGATGACCTACTATCATCAAGCCGCAGTACAAACTTACGATCAGGCTAAGCGCCTGTATGGTACATGCCGTTTCCCTGACAAGGGCAAGCCAGTCAAAGGGTGGTGTCGCCTACATAAAGTAGACGAGAACTTTGAACTGCGCATGGACAACAAGACTATCTGTGTCTTTGCACCTGACAACACGTTGACGTTTACCATGACGAGTGCTCAAGCAAAGAACTATTCCATCACACTAAGCCAAGCACTAGCCCGAGCGATACCTATTGGGTGGGAGAGGGTAGCTACTGGTCGCCATCGTGTGATACACACCAAGAGAATAAGCCATCATGGTGGTTCGCATCGGTGGGAACAGTGGCGTAGTGCTATGAAGGCTGAAGGTATCGAAGTATTCAACGGCATCAAATTCAATCTTGATACTGGTGAGTGTATGAACGCCAAGCCAACCACTGATGCACAAGTTGTTCCTACTAAACGTACCGAGTGGTTACGAGCCTTGCGTGTGTTCAAGCGGGGGTTGAAGGTACGTGCCAAGCTAGGTGTACTAGATTCTATCTGTCAAGATGTTATAGCAGAACGTACACTCACTAAGACTAGATACGACTGGGTTCAACCCGACTGGTCTAACGAAAAATGGATTGACTTGTTGTTCAATTCAATTAAAAATAACCAACACCCAACAGAGTTGTTATACGGTTTCGCTCAGAGCGTACAGGGTAGGACGTACTACCACATCACTATTAATAAAGAGACAACGCTACAAGCGGCTGACGGTGTATGTGCTGAACTAAGCGTACAACTACGCCGTAAGTTCGGTGTGTTCGGTGATGACGAAGATGAGTATGGTGCGATATACAAATCCATAGAACAAGAGAAAGCAAGAAGTGAAGTGTCCTGAGTGCAACACATGGGTGTCTGTCAAAGAAACCCGATCTCGCCCCGCCAATACGGTGTATCGTAGGTATGAATGTGCCAACGAGCATCGCTTTACTACGTTAGAAACAGTAACACGTGTCATCAAACCCAAGGAGAAAGACGATGAAGAAAAGTAAATCAGCAAGAGTAGCAGAGTATTTTTTGAAGCACCCCAATGCAGTACCAAAAGATGTTGGTGCTAAGTTCACTATGCACATGCCGCAGGTGTATGGCATACGTAAGCGTGTGCTCAGTGGTTCTATGCTAGGTGAGGTAGTCAATCCACAGATCACCGACGCGGTAACGCAGACTGCCGACCGGCAACAAGTTGGTGGTTCACACTACAAAGACATGGCCGTGCAACCTTGGGTAGCGATGCAATCTTGGATGACTCCCGAGCAATTTAGTGGGTTTCTAAGGGGCAACGCCATCAAATATCTTGCACGTTGTGATGTGAAAGGTGGGCTTGACGACATCAAGAAAGCAGGGCACTACATCGACAAACTTGTTGAGGTAAGAAAGGATGTGTAGCCTGTCGTTTTATGGGGGCATACTTGTAGGTATAGGACTTCTACTAGCCCTAGCACTAATTGCATTTATGTTTGTGTTTATAAAAAATAATTGAGGGTGACATGGACATAGTAACGATTGACTTTGAAACCTACTACGACAAGGAGTACTCCCTGTCTAAGATGACCACGGAAGCATACGTACGTAGCCCTGACTTTGAGGTCATCGGTGTAGGCGTGAAGGTAAACGACTACCCCACAGACTGGTATAGCGGAGACAACGTGGGGAAATTCCTCAACAGTCTTGACTACCGCAACAAGGCAATCCTCTGTCACCACACTGCGTTCGATGGGGCAATCCTATCGTGGCACTTTGGCATCAAGCCTAGGCTATGGCTTGACACACTCAGCATAGCAAGACCCTTGCACAATCTCACAGTAGGGGGAAGCCTTGCCGCACTCACTACCTACTACGGACTAGGCAAGAAGGGTGATGAGGTTGTTCAAGCATTGGGTAAACGCAAGGCAGACTTCACACCCGAAGAACTTGCACGATACGGAGAGTATTGCAAGAACGATGTGGAGTTGACCTACGCTCTGTTCAACAAGATGAAGAAAGGTTTCCCTGTCAGCGAGTTGCTGGTCATCGACCAAACGCTACGCATGTACACCGAGCCGACCATCGAGTTGGATGTGCTTCTCTTACGTGAGCATCTTGAGGAAGTAATTGCACGAAAGGATGGACTGATCTCAGACATGGGGTTGACTGGTGTCACCAAGGAAGTGTTGACCAAGACACTAATGAGTAACGAGATATTCTCCAAGTATCTTATTAACCTTGGCATCGAACCCCCGAGTAAGGTCAGCGCACGTACAGGCAAACAGGCGTGGGCATTTAGTAAGACGGACAAAGCGTTCACCGACTTACTGGAACATCCTGATGAGCGTGTGCAGAACGCAGTAGCCGCTCGCTTAGGGGTCAAATCAACCATCGAAGAAACCCGAACCGAAGCCCTGCTGGGTGTCGCTAAACGTGGATGCTTGCCCATCATGCTCAACTATTATGGTGCACACACAGGGCGATTCAGCGGTGGCGATAAGCTGAACTTGCAGAACCTACCCGCACGTGGGAACAACAAGATCAGGCGGGCACTACGAGCACCCAAGGGGCAAGTTCTTGTAGCTTGTGATTCGTCACAGATTGAGGCCCGAATGGTTGCGTGGATTGCAGGGCAGGAGGAATTAATCCAAGCGTTTGCTGAGGGGCGGGATGTATATAGTGAGTTCGCATCCGATGTGTATGGACGCAAGATCACCAAGGGGGACAAGGTAGAACGATTCGTAGGTAAGACCTGTATCCTTGGTCTTGGCTATGGCATGGGCGCAGAGAAGTTCAGACGCACTCTTGAGATAGGGCAAGGTGGACTGAACGTAGTGATTGACCTTCACGAAGCTGATCGTATTGTGCGACTCTACCGACAGAAGAACCACAAGATCGTGGCACTATGGCAGAGGTGTGGACACGCACTGACTGGCATGACCCAAGGCGGTAGTGGCAACATACATCCTCTGGTTAGCTATGACAACACAGGCATCACACTCCCCAACAAGTTGCAGATTAAATACCCTGCACTACGGCAAACCAACAGCGGGTTTGAATACATCGCTGATGCACGTACCTACCGCAAGGCACTCAGAGATCGTGTGACTACTGGCACAACAGATGATGTAAGTTGGACTCGTATCTATGGTGGCAAGGTCACAGAGAATCTGATTCAAGCACTCGCTCGTATCGTTGTGTCTGAGCAGATGACTGCCATTGGTCGCCACTATCACGTAGCTTTCCAAGTCCACGATGAGATCATCATCACTGCCCCTGAAGAACAAGCGCAACACGCAGAGAAACTTATTGTCGAGATCATGTCTACCCCTCCAAGCTGGGCAAGCACGTTGCCAGTTGCATGTGAAGCGGGTACTGCAAACAATTACGGAGAAACCTAATGACTATCGCTGAGATCAAACGCACACCACGCAACACCGAAGCCCTTGCATTGCTTGAGGCAATCATCAACACAGTGCAAGACAACGAGGACGCATCCAATCTCATGGTGCTTGTGAAGATCGGTGACAACTACCATCGCTACTCTACGAATCTGATTGACACCATGTCGCTAGTTGCCGCCTTAGAACTGGCAAAGTTCGATGTGTTGCAACGCATGTCAGAGTAGGCTATACTGAAACTTCCAATCAAACAGAGAACCCTGAGGACACCCCTCGGGGCTATGACCTATGCGCCTTAGCCACTCTTACTCGTCCATCAAACTGTACGAGAACTGCCCATTGCGTTACTTCCGACAACGTATTGTCAAGGATGTGATAGACGAAGGGGGTGAAGCCAGTAAGTACGGTGAACGAGTTCATGCTTTCCTTGAGACACGACTCAAAGAGAACACCCTCTTACCGCAAGAGGTAGCCCATTACGAATCCCTTTGTTCCTCAGTCGAACGCATCGCCCACAATGGTGAACTGTTCGTGGAGAAGGAGCTAGTCCTGACCGACAACCTTACACCAACAACTTGGTGGGAGCCTGACGCATGGCTACGTTCTAAACTTGACATCCTTGTAATCAGCGGTGACATGGCTAACGTCATGGACTGGAAAACAGGCAAGAGAAACGCCGACCAATTCCAAATGCAACTGTTCGCCGCCCAAGTATTCAAGCACTATCCTGAGGTGACAAGGGTCAAGACTTCCCTAGTGTGGCTAAAGGACATGGCTATGGACACCGAGGTGTACTACCGAGGTGGCGTCAACACGATATGGGCTGAGGTTATGAAGCGTATCCAACGCATCAACGACTCATTGGAACATGACAACTGGCCTGCCAAACCGAGTGGCTTGTGCCGCTACTGCCCTGCCCGACATAACTGTGACTATGCTAGGGTTTAACCCTACTTGACATTCGTGTAAAGAGGAGTAATATATGAGTGCACTGACCCCCGAAGGCAAGGTAAAGCGTAAGGTTGTTGAGTTACTTAAGAAGCATGATGTGTGGTACTTCTTCCCCGCCAGTAATGGCTTTGGTAAAGCAGGTATCCCCGACATCATTGCGATTGCGAAGGGCAAGTTCATAGGCATTGAGGTCAAGGCTGACAAGACCAAGAAGCCAACGGTATTGCAGGTCAAGTGTGGTGAAGAAATACAACGAGCAGGTGGGTGGTGGTTCTTAGTGTATGACGCTGACTCCCTCCACTCTCTTGAGCAAGCATTAGAAGAAAAACTTTACAGGTGATGACATGGTAGTGGTGGAACAAGCAAGGACACTTGCTATGAAATTAAACAATCCGAACAGGGTTCTCGACAGTATCCCTACTGCCAAGCCCTACACGGTACGTGGTGTGCCACTTGTGGTAGCACCGCATGGACTGGATGAGGTCAGGGTTCTGCGTAACCTTGGCATCAAAGCACCATCGCCCATACTGCACTATTACAAATGGTGTGGTCAACACAAACCATACGAGCACCAACGACAGACGGCGGCGTTCCTTACGCTTAACCATTGTGGGTTGGTACTCAACGAGATCGGTACTGGCAAGACACAATCTGCATTGTGGGCGGCTGACTATTTGATACAGACCAAGCAGATCAAGAAGGTGCTCATCATCTCCCCATTGTCTACGCTTGAACGTGTGTGGGCTGACGCTATCTTTACAGGGTTTGTGCACCGTAAATTTGTTGTGCTTCATGGAACATCCGAGAAGCGCCGCAAGCTACTGAACACCGAGGCTGACTTCTACATCATCAACCACGATGGATTCCCCATCATCTGTGAAGAAGCACATGGTAAGTTTGACTTGGTGATTGTTGACGAGGCGGCAGTGCTACGTAACCCATCAACACAACGATTCAAAATATTCCGTAGATGGATGGCAAACAATATGTCATCGCGTTTGTGGCTGATGACTGGTACACCAACACCCAATGACCCGACAGACGCATGGGCACTGGCTAAGTTAGTTGGTTCGCCATTCTGTACCAAGACATACACGGCGTTCAGAGAACAAGTGATGATGAAGATTGGTCAATGGAAATTTGTACCAAGACCTGAGAGCGTAGAGATTGTGAAGCACATCCTACAACCTGCGGTCAGGTACACACGTGATGAATGTTTTGAGTTGCCCGACACAATCATTCAGACTCGTCAAGTAGAACTCACTGCGGAACAGAAGAAGCATTACTCACAGATGCTTAAACATTTTGTAACGGAGATGAGCGCAGAGGGAACGATCACTGCGGTCAACGAAGCAGTCAAGATTCAGAAGTTAGTTCAGATCGCTTGCGGCGTAGCCTATGGTGATGATGGACAGAACATTGGAATTGATTGCAGTCCACGTATTAACTTAGTAAAGGAGGTGATAGAAGAAGCAGGAGAAAAAGTAATTTTATTTGTACCACTCACTGGCACATTGCACATGCTTGAGAAAGAACTCAGCAAGCACTGGTCGGTTGCAGTTGTGAACGGCGAGGTATCCGCAGGTAAGCGTAACCAAATCTTTCACGACTTCCAACATGCCAAGACACCGCATGTATTGATTGCTCATCCCGCAACAATGGCGCATGGACTCACTCTAACGAGTGCGTCAACGATCATATGGTATGGCCCGATCAATAGCAACGAGCAATATGTTCAAGCGAATGGGCGCATTGAGCGCATAGGTAAGAGGCAAGTATCCAATGTCGTACACATAGAGGCAACAGACCTCGAACACAAAATGTACGAACGCTTGAAGAATAAACAAAAGCTTCAAGGATTGCTTCTTGATTTAATCCAACAACAGACAAGAAGGTGACACATGACTGTCAGAGTAGACGACGTAATTGCTACGTACATGAAACTACGTAACGAGAAGGATGCCATCGAAGCCGAGATCAAGAGCCAAGTAGCAGGACTCAAAGCAAAGATGGACAAGATAGAAGCGTGGCTTAAAGAGCAAGCAGATGCACAGGGCGTTACCTCATTCAAAGGTAAGCATGGCACTGCGTTCTTAACCACTACAGACTACGCCAACGTAGCCGACTGGGATGCCGTACTGGAATTTGTTAGGACAAATGAAGCGTTCGACATGCTGGAGAAACGTGTAAGCAAGATTGCAGTACGTGGGTACATTGAACGTAACAAGGCAGTACCCGCAGGTGTGACCTATGGAACAAAGATAGATGTCACTGTTCGTAAACCAACAATGAAAGTTGAGGATTGATATGGGAATTAAACAATGGTTCGGTAAGGGACTAACGTCTCTGATAGAAGCACACCAAGAACAACGCAACAACATCTTGGGTAACGCATCACCGCAGATGGCTACAGAGATGGAACGTATGTTCGGTAACTGTTCACCTGCCGTAGTTGCGTTCAAGATTGAGAACGGTTTTGTTGTCCGAACAGTAAGCCAAGCAGAGTTGTATGAAGGCAAACGCCAAAGTGGATTCCACTACTGCAAAGACCACATGGAAATTGCCGAACACATCATCGCATCTGAAACCAAGCGCAAGCTAGGCATCGGTGAGGAATACCTCGAAGAACATTATGCCGCTGAGAAAGCACGTGCAGTGGCAATGCAAGGCGGTTTCGCCAAATCCAAACGTGCAACTACCCGCACTTAACCCGCTCACCAAAGGAGAATATCTATGAGCAACATCATCCCCGCAAACATCCAAGTTCCCGCCCACCTCGCTGGTCGTATCGGTGTGCCATCCGTATTGGCACAATCCCTTATGGGTGGTATCAGTAGTGCTGAATCGTTCCCACGTATCAGCATTAAGGGTAGCCGCTTCCGTATTGTCGAAGGCGGTAACGAGACTGTATTAGACACCACTGCACTAGACGTAGTGATCGTTGGTGCAAACCCCCGCCTGTCAAAGACTTGGTACGCCAAGGCATGGACAAAAGATTCTGAGCCAGTTGCACCTGACTGCTTCTCGCTTGATGGCATTGGCCCTGACCAGTCATCGACAGACCCACAGAATGATCTTTGTGCTTCTTGCCCACAGAACGCATGGGGTTCTAAGATTGCTGAGAACGGACAACAAATCAAGGCTTGCTCCGATCAGAAACGTCTTGCTGTAGTGTCGGCTGATGACCCTGCTGGCCCTGTGTACCTCCTGCAAGTTACACCTGCCGCACTCAAAGGCTTCAATGCCTACGTCAAAGAACTCTCTATGCGTGGTATCCCACCCGAGATTGTCAAGACCAAGATCACATTTGACACAGACGCATCCTTCCCTAAATTAAAATTCGGGTTGGCTGGATTCCTTGACGATGAGTCGCAAGACGCAGTTGACAAGTTGTTCGGGTCTGCCGAAATCCGTGAGATCACTGGCGAGAATCCAAGGCAAGCAGTTGAAGTGCCAAAGATTGCCGCCAAACCAGTTGCCCCGAAACCCGCTCCTAAGGTTGCTGAACCAGTAGAACCTGCACCTGCCCCTGCACCTACACAAGCGGCTACCCCAAAGCGTGGTTTCGGTGCATCTAAACCTGCGGCGAAAGCTACCCCTGCTGCTGCGGCCCCTGTCAACACACAAGCAGCAACATCTTTGGCTGACGAGATCGCTGCCCTTGTAGGTGAGGTGAACGCAGATGACGCCTAAACCGCCTCTCGACTTTACAAAGGTCGAGTCGCTTCGTAGGCATATGCTCCTGACAACTACGGACTTATCCCAGTTGTTGGGAGTGTCCCGCATGACTTATTATGGATGGGTGAGAGGTAAGAAAATCCGCCAGTCCAATGACCAGTCAGTGAGGGCAATGCTACGCAAACTGCTGGCAGTAATGTCCGAACACCAATGGCCTACGCCTGAGGTGATTGGGATGGAACAGAAGCAGAGGAAAGAGCGTCTCGTTGAGATATTGGGTAACTATAACTGAAGGGGTGAGGGGAGAAATCCCCTCGCTGACAGGGGCACATGAACACGTTGGAACATCTCCAGCGGGTTCTACCGTCGGAAGGTTTTTATGTCACGACAGTCATCAACCCTGATGGCAATAGACAAGGATTCTTTTCTACAGTAGACGAACTCGCAAAGGCAGTAGCTGGCCTTGACCAAACAGGCAACAACACGTACTTCGCCATCTCCGCATTTAAGGAGAAGGGAAGCCGCAAACAAGATAATGTCCGAGCGATTAAGGTTGTCGCCTTGGATGTTGACTGTGGGAACAACAAGCCGTATCCATCGTGGAAGGAAGGACTTGTTGCGCTAGGTACATTCATTCAAACAATGAACTTGCCTAAGCCCATGATCGTATTCTCAGGCAACGGACTACATGTCTACTGGTGTCTGACAGAAGAACTCGAACCCGCTAGATGGAAGCCAATCGCTGAAGCAATGAAGTCAGCGGCGATTGCGAACGAGTTTCATATTGATGCAGGGCTTACTGCCAACAGTGCATTGGTTCTACGCCCCATCGGGACACACAACCCCAAGAATGGTAACGAGGTTAAGTTACTGGTGGACGCTGAGCCAGTGAACCATGAATTGCTGAAGTCTTGCCTTGTTTCCCACCTAGCTCACGAGGTGAGCCTGCCACGTAATACAACTGGCAGTAAGTTGCTACAAGACATGGCAGTCAAGACTGAGTTCCCACCTACCATTGGTGCGGTTGTCGTTAAGAAATGCCAACAGATTAAGTGGGCAGTAGAGAATCAAGGCGAGGTCAAAGAACCCCAGTGGTATAGCCTACTGGGAGTAGCCGCATTTTGTGTTGAGCCTGAGGCTACGGCTATTGAGTGGAGTCAGAACCACCCAAAGTTTGACGCACAACGAACATTGCAAAAGCTGATCCAGTGGAAAGACAACACAGATGGGCCAACACGTTGTGATACGTGGGACATCAGCCGTCCCGGGGGATGTAAGGGATGCAAATTTAAGGACAAGATAAAGAGTCCTGCCGCCCTTGGATTGCAGTACCAACAGATTGCACCGCCACAGGATGCGCTGGACAAGGCGGCGTTTGATGTACCCATGCCACGTGGGTTTAAGCGCACCGCTGATGGTATCAAGATGACCATTGACGAGACAGATATTGACGTATGTTCGTTCGACATTTACCCCGTGGGCTATGGTCGTGACGAAGGTCTTGGTTACGAGACTGTGCGCTACCACTGGAATCGTCAGCATAAGGGCTGGCAAGAACTTGCTCTGAGACAAGCACACCTCACAGACGGACATAGAGAGTTTGCTTCCACCATTGCCGATCAAGGCATTGTCCTCAACAATAAAAGACAGACGGAGTACTTCCAACTTATGCTACGTTCATACATGGATGAATTGCGGCAGAAACGTGCGATGACCAATCTGTACGCCACGATGGGATGGAAAGAAAACTTCTCCCAGTTTGTGATTGGTGACACGCTTCTACGCCGAGAGCCTGACGGTTCAGTCAGTGAAGAAAACATCAGCCTATCCGCTGGCACTCAACGACTTGGCAACGAGTTGTATGGTGTATCAGGGGACGCTCAACAGTGGGCAGACTTCACCTCTGTGCTTGAGAAAACAGGACTGCACTGGCACATGTTTGCACTTGGTGTCGGACTATCTGCCCCCCTGTATGCGTTCACTGGCCTTAAGGGTCTGACTGTTTCATTGTTCGGCCCATCAGGTGGAGGCAAATCATTGATACAGATGTGGGTGCAATCAATCTATGGTGACCCTGACAAGCTACACTTTGCCGCCAAGTTCACACAGAACACTTTGTTCGGACGTATGGGTGTCTATGCCCACATGCCGATGACCATTGATGAAGTTACCTTGATGCTAGATAAAGAGGTCGGTGACTTTGCATACTGGGTATCCCAAGGTAGAGACAAGGCACGACTGAACCGCAACGCCGAAGAACGTGACGCAAAGACATGGGCAATGCCTGTGCTTGTATCCACCAACAAGTCTCTGCAATCTAAGCTGGTTGCATCTGGGCTTGAGACTGACGCACAAATGGCACGGCTTCTTGAGATTGATATACCACTGCACGAACTGTTCACAAGAGACAGTACAGGCGGTCGCAAGATTCACCAGTTCATCCATACCAACTACGGACACGCTGGTCGCTTATTCGTAAAGAAGTTGTTGGAACTTGGAGCCGATGGAGTACGCGCTGCGATTGACCACGCCACTGCTGACTTCCACAAGAAGTACAAAGCCAGTTTTGTAGGACAGGAACGCTACTGGGAACAAGCCATCATCCTCTCAGACTTAGCTTCACGCTTATGTGTTGAATGGGGAATCATCAAGTACGACTACACCCTCGGTACTGAGTGGGTCTTGAAACAACTGGGTGCAATCAGACGTAGTGTGGTCGAGAACAAGATGGATGCGTTCGATCTATTCTCCAACTATCTAAACGACAGTGCTGGAGCCGCTGTAACGGTGATGCACACAGGCACAGACAAAGGTGTTGTGGATTACTCAAGGATGCCACGTGCTGACATCCGTGTTCGGTTCGACACATACAGACGCACTGCGGCAGACAAGTTTGATAAAGGTGTTGTGCTTGTTGACCGTACCCATTTCCGTAGATGGTTGGCACAGAACGGCGGTGACTACAAATCGTTCATACAACAGATGCAGTTTGAGAGCGTAGTCGCCACACCCAAATCAGAGAAAGCGTTTCTCGGCAAGGACACCCCTATCAAACTGGGTCAAGCATATGTCCTTGGTCTCAATCTGAATCACCCCAAACTTGTGGGAATCTTGAGTGATGCAGATGAGATCGCCGCTGATCTAACCTTCGGTCAGATGAAAGCAGTTTGATTACATGATCTCATCGTCCAGTCCGTAGAGTCTCAACAACTCTACGGTCTCAGGGCGCATAGCCCTTGGCGCTGACTTCATGTACCGCAACACAGTCGGACGCTGAGCCTCACGGTATGCACGATTGGCAGACTGCAAGAACTTAGTTATCTCCAAACCTGTACCCTTGGAATCTTCATTCCACTGGCTTACTGCGGATGCAATATTATTTGCTGCCTCTTGGTCACCGGCAGCCCGAGCCTTCACATACGCAGCAACATATTCTGCCTTGACTGCTTTGCCGTACTCGTTGACTTGCTTGGACATACGAACAATGTCGTTCTGCTGAGTGGCTACCGCTGGGTAGAAGCCAAGCAATCGAGCAAGAATCACGTGTGCTTGTGCATCCTTGGCAACCATCTGACCACGTACGTTCGTAATGTCACCGCTCGACAAGTATGCAAGACTATCCCCAACAGAACGAAACGCAGCTATTGGAGACTCTCGCATCAATGTGTTGAAGGATGTTGTGTCATCACGCAGGCCCGTTATCTCTGCACCATACTTAGCCAAACCACCCGCCATTGATACCAGCCCACTGATACCGCTGAATACAGGGCCAGCAAAGTCGCCAATCTCACGTGCTGGGTCTGCGCCAGCTTTAAGCGCACCAGTCAACGGAACTAAATCGCCCATACCCAAGCGGGTAGATACAGTCGCGCCGACTGCACGGTCAATCAGACCACGCATTACATACGGCGACATTCCCGGGGCCACACTATCAACCCATTCAGCAGTAGCTTTCTCGATGCTTGCCACTTTGAGGCCGAGCATCTGTGCGATTGTGTCAACAATGTCAGCGAGGTCGTCAGCAAATGGTATGCCCTTTAGACCACTCATCATCAACAGTAAGCCAAGCATCAACAACTGTCCACGAACTGGCATGTTGCGCAGTAACTGAACGGTGATGATTACGAACTGCTTGTACATAAATATGTATTGAGCTACGTTGCCACGTGCCATCTCAGGGCGGTTGAACATGGCGTACTCACCTTGCGATGTGTTGACCGCAATCCGTGCTGCTTCGGTAGCTTCAGCGATTGCTTGTTCTTCACTCAACCCTTGTGACAACGCACGTTCTTTCTCAAGTCTGTATGCTGCCAGTGCAGTGATGCGTCGGTTAGCTTGTTCTGTGTAAGAGAACATAGCCATCCATACTTTGATACCTGTTTGTAGTTTATTGTTAAACACCTTGCCACGTGCTGTACCCACCAGTGCGTTGAACTGAGCCGCTTGCAATGTGCCCTGCTCAGTAGCATCAAACAAGAACTTAGTCTCATCCTCTGTCAGTCCGTACTTGTCGTACCCACCGTTAACCAGCAGGTCATTCAAGAACCCAGCATCTTCCAGCTTAGGACTGCCTACATCAAGGGCAGCACGGTAGAGGGAGGTCACGGCTTTGGCCTCTCCATAACCACCGCCGTATCCGCGCTTAGCGTTGTAGTAGGACAGGTATGGTGTACTGTGGGTAAGCAGAGATACGAAGTTCACGGCTGCGGATGCAACCGAACCACCTAACTGCATCAACACTGTGACCAGTTTTAGGAACGAGCCAGCTTCACCCGACAACATATCTTCGGTGCTGTCGTTAATATTGGATGAGTCGTTGTACCAGCGGATAAGTTTCTTGGCTTCTTCTCGATAGCGTTCACCCTGACCCAGTGTAGGCTCACCATTGACTGTGACACCAGCAGCTTTAGGAGCCATGTACTTGTACATGAACGCATACTCATCGTATGCACGTTGCGCTCTAACACGCTGCCCGTCAGTAGTTGCTGTATCAATCGCAGCCTGCAAATCCTTGAGCTTCTGTGGGTCACCAAGCCATGACGAATTGTTGAGCATGATGTCATCAAGACGATGGCGGTAGATTTTCTTGGCGGCAACGTGAGCCACCATCTCCAAGTGCTCAGACACAGAACGCACGATGTCGCTATCCCATCCGGGATTACCACTACGTTGTAGGTTCTTACGAGCACGGTCGTTCTGATTCGTCAGTGTCTTGACAATACGTTCACGTGCGGTTGGCGTGATGTTTACGTTCAAACGGTTCAACACGTAGATGAACTCATTGAAGTTCACGGCTTCAGTTAAAGACGGGCTGACTGCGGCTTCTGAAGATTCTGCACGCAGAGTTACTTTAATCTCTGTGCCGAACTCATCTTGAAGAATCCACTCTTGCCCATTACCGAACTCATTCTCCAATGCCTCGCGTGCAGCAGTTGCTTCACTCTCAGTCTCAAACTGGAAGTAGGGCATAGCGTCACGGATGTTCTCATCCAAACGCACTGGGTTGCCTTGAGCATCGAACGCTGCCATCCTAGCTTGGTACTCACCACGGCGACTGAACGGAACGTATGAGCCAAGGATGGTGCGCTTTGCGTAGAACTCCGCGTTGCGTGTCTGCAAATCAAACAAGAAGATGTCTTGCACAGCTTTCTGAATTGCAAAGGCTTGTTCTTTATTACGAATCTTGTCACGGATTGCAGGGATAGCGGCGCGAATGTCATCGTACTCTGCCTTTTGGAACTCCTCAAAGTCCTTAAGCATATCGCCAGAGATGCGTGGATTCTTCATCCATGCGTCAAACACATCTTCATTGAACAGCGCACGACCAAAGTTGTAGATGAATTTCTCAGACCGCTGGTCTGCACCCTTTTGTACTTCGACGGAAGCGTTTGCAATGCGGCTACCACCGTAGCGGATGTTCTGATACATCTCAATTACTTTGCGGATGGCAGCAAGGTCTTGCGCAGAGAACTCAGCCTTGAGTCCCTTCATGCCAGCGATTTCGTTGAACACTCGCTGCTGTTCTGCTTGGGATGCTTCGTAGTTTGATAGCAGCAAGTCTACTGCTGCGTCGTTTACTGTCTCACGCATCTCAGTGTAGACACGCCACACAGGACTGTTCTCATCAACATCGAACTGGTACTTGATTCTTTCACCAGTGCCGAGTTCTACATCAAAGCCCTTGCGGAATTCTTCCGCAGTGACAGTGCCTGCCTTCTCTAACAACTGGCGCACACGTGGGTCAACAGTAACATTACCCATTGCGTCTTTAGTAATCATAGAGCCGTATGACTCCATCAACTCATCAGTCAACTGGCGTGACTTGAACAGCGCAGCGTATGCAGCAAGTTCACCAGCTTGTTGTTTCTCCTCCTCAGACACGCCGTCACCGAATCCAAACACACGTGGTGTGTGAGTGAACGCCATGTAGCGTGAGTACTTGGAGAGTAGGGCACGAGCCTTCTGACTTCGTTGTTCAAAGATACGGAAAATCTGATTGAGGCCATAGCTCTTGCGAGCCATGTTGTCGAGGGTCTGTACCTTCTCAAGTATCTTGCCCACGTTTACACCAACATCTCCTGCCTTGCCGAACAGACCTTTCTGGAAGGCGTCCATCGACCCAAACATGCCAGCGGCTTGCCCGTGTCTACGATTCAAGGCGTTCATTGCCATGCCTCGTGAGCCGATGTTGCCAGCAAAATTACGTGCGTACTTACCGTCTGTTACTGTTTGCTCCATGTCCTCCATGTGGCCCACAAAGGATGAGGCGCTGAAGAAGTTACCTGTACTGCCTTCACGCACATAGCGGCGTGCAAGGTTCACAAGTTGGCGAGCTTCGTCGTCTTTGAAGCTGAAGCCAAGTTTGTTTAGGGCGTTCTTCAAGGCGTTCCATAGCCTTGCGATGATTGATACATCTAGGTCAGCAGCGTTGTCAGCCAGATATTCCTCTATGGCTTCCAGCCTATCCATTCCTTGGGTCTCGACCATTGCGTCAACTGCGGCCTGCACATCAGGGTCAGTTTGGTATATGCGATTCAGTACCTTGTTTAACTCAGACTGACCCATCACACCTTTGAAACCAAAGTGACCGATGGTTTCGTGAGCCAGTACAAATTTCAACTGTTGTTCAGTACGAACAAAGTCGGAGAAGATGATGACCTCAGGGCCGAAAGAGTAACCCACGGCGTTGGTTGTATCGAAGTCACCCTGCGTACGAGCGGCAGCAGCACGTTGGTACAACTCAGGATTGCGAGCCTTTAGGTCAGCAACATTGGCGTACACACTAACGGTAGGCTTGATCTTTAGCTTTGCCAAGAAACCTTTGACCAACAACTTCACACGACCAAGTGGGATGGCAGAACCCATTGGCGTGCCATCATCACGGTAGAAGTTACCTTCGGGTTTATCCCAATCCTGCACTGTCTCACTATCACGTGCGCCACGCTTGCGGGAATTGAAAACATCTTGCTCTGCCTTTGACTCTGCTGCGGCTGCTTCACCTAATGCACGCAACTCCTCACGGCGTTCCTTCTCACGAGCACGTTGCTGTTCTTCAGTAAGTTCAACTTGGCTTAGGATGTAGCGACCATCAGACTTGATGAGCTTTGCCTCGCCCTTGTCGTTGAAGTAGTCTTTGACTTTGCTCCCATCAGGCAGCATGTAGTTGCGACCAGCTTCATCAAGTTCACTGTACAACTGCTTGGTCAGTGCTTTGATATTGGCGAAACGCTCAGAACCAAACACCACTTCTTTGGTCAGCGTAGGGATTTCCCTAACACGAGTTACCAAATCACGGATGAAGTTCGCCAGCTTTGCACCAGACTGGTCAACAATGCGGTTGAGTGAGGTGACCTTCTTGGTATTGACAACTGACTCACTAGCAGGCAGCGAGGTCTTGTATTTCTTGTAAACAGATACAGGTACGTTTTGCTCACTGATCTGGCGAGCTTGCAACAACTCAGTCACTTGCGTGTCGGACAACCCAATGAGTTTTGTCCCAATACTTGGGAGTAGGTTGCGCATCTGCGCATAGGTAAACCAAGGCTTGAGTGTGCCCTTCAGATTACCACGGGTGTAAGCAGCCCCGACTTCCAGTCGGTCATTGACGACATCTAGCAATGCGGTATCCATGATGCCGCGCTGACCTTCAGTGAAGCCAGTCTCGAGCAGGAACATCTGTGCCTTATCAATGACACCCGACTTCTCATTGTTGGGGTCAGTATCAAAGTAGGCATGGAACATGATGTTCTCAATCGCATCACGGAACGCACTTGTATCCGTGGTGGACTCAGCCGTAGCAATATCCTCGTCCAGCAACTCCATGTAGGACAAGTCTGCCAGTTCTTCTTCAGCAGGTAGCGGTGTAGCCTGAGCATTGATCTCATCAGCCAACTGCATGTTGGCGCGGTCATAGTAGTTCTCAGTTGCCCAGCGTTTCTTCTGTTCATCTGAGAGCGTGTTGTACGCTACGCCGCCTTCCGGTTTCATGTCCTCCCATGCCTCGGCAGGACTCAGTTTCTCAACCTTTGTTGCGGCGGCGGGTTTTGCCGCCACGACTTTTTTTGGTTCAGACCCTTTCTTAAGAGTCTCACCCTTTGGCGCTGTGCGAACAGTCTCGCGTTGCTTCTCGGCAGCGACTACCTTACCTTCTTGTTTAAGCCGTTCCCCAAGCACACCTGTTGGCCCACCAAACGCACCCTTCTTGATACGCTCAACCAGTTTATCTTTTACAGTGGTTGCGGCAGGTGCTTCTTTCTTTAACTTGGATGCGGCCTTTGCCACGGTAACAGCAGTTACGGGTTTACCCGTAGGCTTTGCCTGAGTCACGCCCTTTGCTACTGTGGGCTTAGGCAATGGTTGTTTCTTGCCTGCACTCTTGAGTGCCTGCATAGATGGCTGACCCTGTTGATTAAACAGGATGCCTTGTCCAGCACGCTGGAATTCACCAGCGGTGGGAGGGATAGTCGGCGTCTGTGCCGCAGGTGTCTGCATACCTACGCCACGACGCAATCCCTCAGCCCGTGAAGGACGGGGTAACTCACCACGTTTGAATAGTGGGAGTTGTTGTGGTTGAGAAACGGGGATTGGACGCATCGGCATTGACTGCGGAGCAGGCTGCTGAGATTGCGTCATCAAATCCAACTGCTGCTGGATTCGAGCCTCGTTCTGTAATCTATCAAGTTGTTGCTGTTTGATTGCCTCCTCTTGGGCGGCCCGCTGTGCCTGCGCAGCTTGAAATTCTTGTGCACGTTGTTGCGATGCAAGAGCCGCCTGCATCCGCTGCGCCAAGATTGGGTTAGCAGGAGCTTGGGGGGCTGAGCCACTGAACTGCAACGCACCCTGACGAGGGTCAACCGCAGGGGCAGCAGAAGGGGGTGGCAGGCCGGGAAGCGGTTGCTGCGGTTGCATACGTGCAGCCAACTCTTGGGCAGGGATAGTGCCACCAAAAATATCTAGCACGCCTTGTGAGCCGGGTGTTGCGCCGGGCGGGACGTTGCCTTGCTGACGCAGCAAAACATCTTGGCGTGTGACATCCGCAGCGTTAGGCCCCATGCCAGCCATAATGACTGGGCCACCCACTGGAGATACAGGAGGTGTAGGGCCGGAGAGTTGTGGCGTAGTAGGGCTTGGGCCACCAAGTGCAGGAGGCTCAGGAGGGATAGCCCCCATGAACTGCACATCAGTGAACGGACGACCGGGGGGTGCAGGAGGTGGGTTGTATGGAACAATACCGCCACCTGTTTCTTTACCAGTGGGATCAATGCTCTCACCAGTAAGGATGTTCGCAGGTGCTGTACCTTTCAAATTGGCAATAGCACCAATCGGGCCACCCACTCCGAAGCCAGCGGCAAAGGAGTTAATCAGGCGGTTTACATTCTCAGGGTTAGAGAAGTCTTGGTCAGTTTGGTAGAGCAGTTGTGATTCTTGCCCAAGTTCTGTAAGACCCTCCAGTGTGCCACCAACGACACCACCAGCTAATGCACGACCAGCATAACCAGCGCCACGTTGTAGGCGTGTTGCACCGGGAGCCATGCCCAAGCTTGAACCGATACCTTTACTACCGCCAAGTACTCGGCTGGCAAGCATAAATTCAGGCAGAGATTCCATCGCTGCATAAGGGAAAGCCCCCATCAAAGAAGTTATACGGGCACGCATATCATCTGCGCCAGCACCTTGGTCACGTTTCTCGCCGTAAATGTCAGCAGCACCAGTGGCGTAGTTCTGTGCCAATGAAGCAGTCGCTGCACCAAGAACACCAGCGGCGTTACTCAGAACTTTGAGTTCTTCTTTGGTAGCTTGACCTGCTGCGTACTTCTTTGCCGCAGCAAGAATGGCTTGCTTGGCTTCTGCTTTACCAGCCAAAGCTGCAAGTGCACCGGGAACACTACCAAGAGGGCCAGCGGCGGCAGAACCACCGACGAAACCTGCGGCGGCAGTGACTACTGACTCTATTAAGTTCGGCCCTTGCTGTGCAAAGTTGGCTACAAACCAGTCAAGAACACCACGCTCTTGACCATATGGCTTGGAGCCAATGTCCGTGAACTCACGTTGGAAGGGTAGGGTTTTTGCTAAGTCTTCCTGTTGTTGTTCAACAATAGACCCACCAAATTTCTCAGCACCACCTAACTGTAGCGCCCGACCAGCAAGCAACTGCATGTTGTCAACACCAATGCCAAAGTTCTTTTTGGCAAGACGACCCATACTGGGATTTTTAATCGAGTCGAGGTACTGAGAATACGCAGCCTCATCCAACGGAACCCAGTCGCCGCCTTGCGGCATTGCAGTAGAAGGGCCACGTAGCAAAGATTCAGACTGAAGCGCACGACTAGCATCGTCAGCAGCAAACTCTTGGCCTTGTACAAACAACTTCTTCTGTGATGGGCTGAACGCAATGGCCGGAGGATTCTTCATCGTCGGCATCTCGAACTGGCTGGACTTAACAATCTGCTCAGTCAGCGCTGCCATACTAGCGAGCGAAGTCCCCCCAATGCCGTTAAGCCCAGAGCTTGCAGCAGGATTCCCCATGTATTCTGCGGTGGCAAACCGTGATACGTCAGTATCTGTGCCGCCATACAGGGGGCTGACAAAACTCAACCCGGCTTTAGCCATATTTCACCTCATCCTTTGTTGGCCCAAGCTAAGCTGGGCATACCTGTAATTGGTCTTGCTGAGAAAGATAATATCTTATTACCGTCAATCTCAACTGTCGTGCCCGATGGGTTAAACACGAATGGTGCTCCGAATGGAGGTGTGATAACTACTGTACTTCCATCACCCACAGGTTTGACATCGTACTTCATCATCTTAAGCTTCTCAACGTCCAGTTGAGTCTTACCCTCAATAGTCTTGATGCCAATTTCCTTGATGTAGTTGCCCATCTGTTCGGCACTCTTTTCTCGAATCTTGATGTCAGAGTCAAACAATTTGCCAGCAATAGCAGCTTGCTGTTGGCGAAACCCTTCGTCTAGTGTCAGGCGAATACGCTCAACAACTTTCTCTGCGGGCATACCTTGGGAGACCACTTGACCGTTGGCAACAAGATTAAACAAACCATCGCGGCGAGGTTGCAGTTGATACTGCTGATTGGTGTAGTAGCTGTACACACCCATCATGCGGTTTGCGTCCCGCCCACCTGATTGCAAGAACTCAGCAACACCTTGGTCACCTTGCATCTTGTACAACTGATTGTCCATCGTGTCGAGAACGCCACGTAACTCCATTGCTTTGTACACATTGCCTGTGCGCATCATAATGTCAGCCATACGCTTGGTCTGTTCACGACGGAGCAAACCAACTTCAAGCGGCTTTGCGTAAGCACCTGCGTTGTAGATTTCTTTTGGCTCTACAAATTTTGGTACAGGTTCAGCCGCCACTCGTTGAGCTACGACTGTGGTTGTTGACGCTGGACGATTTTGTTCTGGTGCAGGAGCGGCAGCGATAGGTGCAGGAGCAGGAGCAGGAGCAGCGGCGGGAGCAGTAGCAGCAGGAGGATTTTTATTAAGCGCCAACGGGTCTGCTCGTAGTGCTGCAATCTGTGCCTCTGTCATATTACCGCCGGGGCGTACCGCCGTAGCAGCAGGAGCAGTTGGTGTCGGCCCGGCTGCCATCAGCGTCGAATTTATACCCAGTGCTCGGGAGATGTTGTTGTACAACCCAACATACACACCGTTGTAGTCACTGTTGGTCATGCCACCATCAGTTGCGTTAAGGGGAGCACCCTTCTTTAGCACTTGGTTTGCATTACCTTGGTAGCCAGCGCCCCATAGATTCTTAGGCACACCGATCAACTCGTTGTACTTCAGTACCAATAGGCCAGCATCCATCTCACCCTGAGGTGTACCACGAACCATAGCCGCAGCCGCTTGCTGCAACTCAGGAGAAATGTTGTAGGCTTCAATGTTCTTAGGATCAGTGAACCATGTCTTCATCCCCTTGAATGTCTTATCCATGACCTGCATTGAGCCTTTTGCTCCAGCAGTACTAGCCCCCTTGGCTGCACCGTAGGAAGACTCAATACCATAGATGGCAACCGCAGCCGCTGGATCAATACCCAACTCTTGCGAACGACCAACAAGGTACTTTGTGTCGTCCTTCTGCAAAGCCTGCGGTGCTAAGTTCACCAGATCGGTAAGGCGTTTGTTGGCCTTCTCAGAACTTAAACGTGTTTCCTCTTGGGCAACTTTCTCGCCCTTTACTTTGGCTTCCTTAGCGCGAGTAACGTCTTTTTGTTTGAGTTGTTCAAGCAGTTGTTTTTCAGTCAGTGGTTGGTTTGCGTCTTCGGCTTTACGAAGGCGATCATAAAATGGTGTGATTGAACCTGCACCGGGGATCGTGACACTATTAACATCAGAATCGTATATACCAGCGGCTCGCCCTACACGAGCAAAGTCAACAGCGTTTAGCCCTTTTTCTAGCAGAGCAGCGGGGCCGGTATAGGGCAGCGCCATAATATCAAATAGAGCAGCCGGTGGCTTTGCAACATTTGCATCGAGTCGTGTAAGTGCGCGGCGGTCATTCTCATCTTGGAGACGACGTAGCCGTTGCGCCGGAGTTAGCGATTTAAACTCTACTTCAGACATTTCTGTAATAGGTAGAGTACCAGCTTGCTGTTGCTTGAGGCGAGCTACTTCCTCAGGCGTCATGCGGCGTATGCTAGATGCACCGGGAGGAGGTTCAGCTACACGACCCACAACAGGTTGCTGTGCAGGTGGCAAGTTAAGTGGTGCTTGAACAGGTGCTCGTGCAGGTGCAGGTGCATTAACAACATCGGTCATCCCAGATGCCCAGCTTGCACGTACATCAGGTGTGCTTTGGTTTAAGAGTTCATCGGCAGCTAATTGCTTACGAGCTTCTTCCACCCGACGCAACTCCTGCATACGCAGGTTTTCTTGCTCATTCTTGCGAACAAGGTCAGCACCTGCGTAGAGCGAATCTGGCCCCGTTTGAAATGAGCCTCCAAATGACATTGACATACGGCCCCCTATTAGGTGAACAATGTGCCACCGAGAGTCTTGTTCAAACCCTCTTGGCTCTTGCGTTTGCGTTCCTCAATGTTGCTATACGCAGTGCTCAGTGCAGTAGCGTCAGCACTTGAGCTTGGTGCATTTTTAGGCAGAGCGTTCAGGGCTTGTTGAGTTAATTTCAAACCAGCGTCGAAGCCATACATCGAACCCTTGTCATATGCAGTAGCTTCCTCACGAGCAGATTGCAAGTTGTACTGGCGCTCAAGCGCAGCACGGCTACCTTTATTGCGAGGATTGACTTTGCGAAGTGCTGCTTCTTTCTGTGCTGAAGTACGTTGCTTAGCTGCACCAGCATACTGCTGACCGAAGTAGCCCGGATCAAAGTAGTCACTGCGACCCAACAGGTCGTAGGCTTCACGCAACTGAGTCTGGAACAACTCGTTGTTAGTTTCTTTGTTGGCCTTCATCTCCTCTACACGAGCTTGCAGCAACTGCTTTTCTTCGTTAGATAAACCAGCGTCGGACAACTGCCCTGTAATCAACTGTGCACCCGCACGCATAGTAAGGTCAGCCAGTGCTTTAGGGTCAGTAAACTTATCTGCGATTGCGCCCGGTACTTTTGCCAAGGCTTGAGCAAATGTAAGTTTCTCCGCTGTAGTTGCAGCAGTAGTTGCAGCACCAGCGCCGCTAGTAGTACCCAGACCGCCTGTACTTGCTGAAGTGGCTTTGAGGCCAAACTCAGAAGCGCCAGAAGTACCAGCGTTGGCGGTATTGAGGCCAGCGGTTGCAGGAGCAGCACCACCGGTAATGCTGTAGTCAGACGCAGGTAGATTGCCGTACTGAGTAGACATAGGCAAGTTGCTACCTTGTCCAGTGTATGCTAGAGAGTACGGATCAGTGGAAACAGGAGCACCAGCCGTAGAACTCATACCAGACAACGAGTATGGATTAGCAGGTTGGCTAGACAATCCTGCGGAGAGTCCGCTTTGCGTAGTGCCACCAAGGGTGAGGCCAGCTTCGGCTGGGTTCAATCCGTAACCGCCACCGCCATAAGTCAACCCAGTTCCTGCGCCCATACCGGGAGCGGCGGGTGTCATACCAGCGGTAAGGCTGTAGTCAGAAGGAGTAAATGAGAGGTTAGAACCCAACGAAGGAGAACCAGCCAGCGATGGCGTGGTTGTACCGGGCATACTCAATCCTGTAGATGTGCCACTTGTGTTGGGGCTAAGGCTATAGGCACTAGGAGAACCAGATGCAGAGGCAGGCATAGAGGTGTATCCACCGATACCGCCGCCGATTGCACCCATCAGAGCGCCGCGACCAACATCTCCACCAGTGACCTTAGCAGATATAGCACCTAAGCCAGCGCCCACCATTGCTGAGCCTACAACAGAACCAACTGTGGCAGACAAACCAAACGTAGCGGCAGTAACGCCCATCGAGGTTGCAAGAGATGCGGCAATAGCAGGGGCTGCAAACGGGATAGCGACAGCCGCTACAACGGCTACAAGTTTCATAAGACCGCCACCACCGCCACCTTGGGGCTTAATGCCCATCATGCGTACAAGTGCGGTACGTTGGAAGGGTGGAAGGTCTCCACCAAAAGCCGATTCTGGTAAATCGGGAATACCCATCAGTGCCATAGAGCGGTCATTAAAGCGCCCCGGCATACGAGCTACGTGGTTCATTTTGTGTCCTCCGTCAAATCGAGTCGCATGTGTGTATAGACATGCTTAAATCCATATTTTGAAATCACCCGCTCCATTGCTGGGGACACCCATCCCTCAATAGCTCGGACACCGTTCATGTACGCCCATCCGCACAGGCGTTTCCAATACTTCTCATAGAGTGCATCAAGTTCATCGCCACCGAGTGCCAAGATGTTCATGGCAGGCAAACGAGGATAGTTGACGATCTCAAGAACCAAAGCCAGCTTTACAGATGGCATGATCCCTTTGTCGCACTTGACAACAAACACATACACCTTCTGTTGAAGCGCCATTGTGTAAACATCATCCGCCGTAAGTTCCCCGTGCATTGATCTCTTAATGCACTTCTCGATAAGCGGCTTAGCCGCAGACCAGTACTTATCGAACTGCTCTTTTGTAGAGAGCAATAACGCATCGAACTCATCGAGAGGAATTGGGTCAAACCCCGGTGGGTGCGCCATCAAGTATCCTTATATTTATTCAGAAGTGAATCAAAGAATTCCTTGCCCTTCATCTTAACAATTTTGGCAGGAATCACATACTCGCCGGGCGAAACAGCAATCGTAATGTTGTCGCTTGTGCCGTGGCCGGGGCCAACAACCTTGCCGCCTTGAGTGCCATCACCAGCGTGTGCAACGAGAGTCCGTGCCTGAGCATTGTGTTGCTGTGCCATAGCATCGCCCACCTGCCCACCATTAGCCATTGCCATCTGTGGTTGTCCACCAGCCATCGCGGGGCTACCGCCTTGGATCATGTTCTGCCCGCCCATGTTCTGCTGAGCAATACGGGCCGCCAACAAAATTACGAATAGCAAGCCTTCGTCGTACTGTGGGGAGAGTGACTGCTCATCAGCCATACCTTGCTGGATGGCAAAGTTTCTGATGTAAGGATACATCTCAGGATTTTGGAGGGCTACAGTGGCAAGTTGGACTGCCATGTTTAGTTCTTGCTGTGTCAATTCACCTGACTGAAGGCCAGCCTGTATAGTGCCTTGAACTTTCTGAACCATCTCTGGATTTCTACGCATCATGTCGTTGATGTTTTGATCCATCATTGCTTGCGACATACGGCCTCCACCCGCTCCGGGTTTCATGCCAGCCGCTCCAGTCATATCAGGTTGTCCGTTCATACCTACCATGCCTCCCTGTGCGTAAGTTGGCTGCATACGAAAATCTAGTGCTGGAAACTGGGTGTTAGACGCAACAGTTCCAGTTGGGATTGTCTGCAACGCAGCTTCATTTACCATTGGGGGTGCGCCGCCGATTAAGCTTTGCAGTCCGGCAGGCAAGTCTAGAGATGTTGTAGCAGGTGCAGCCGCTGGCGCTTGCATTGGCATCTGCGGGGCAGCAACTGCGCCAGTCAGACCCATACCAAGTGGGCTTGCAGCAGAAGGGGCAGTAGTACTCTGAGGTACAGATGCTGGAACACTCTGTCTATTGAGCATTTCTAAAATCGGATTTCTTCCATTTGCCATGATTAACCTTTCAGTTGTCTAATCAATGTATTCAGTACGCTGCGGGTATACGCGAGGTCATTCGCAAGCTCCTGTACATCCTTGATTAATTTTCCAACGTCGTCTAAATCTGCTACGTTCTGTCCGCTGATAGTATACCCTTTACCTTCTGCGGTGACACGTAATAAATTTTGCTGCGACGCCTCATTTACTGTGACTTGCCCCTTAACAAGTGCTCTACTGGCAGAGTCAGACTCCCCACGAGCACCAATCAAAAGCTCTACGTTCTCTTTCAATGAACTAAATAATACCGCCTGCCAGTCGGTGAGACCACCTTGGGGCACGGCTGGGACAGCGGAGAACCTTGCCATTACGAAGCTCTCAGTCCAAATGGGGTTTCCCCTATGTGGATGGCTCGCACACGGGCTGACCCAGACACTGCCATCTCAAAGGTATCTGAACGATACCCAGACGGCAAACGGAAGATGTCGCTGTTAAACACAGTACCTTGGAAAATCAGTACCTTGTTTGCCCATAGGCGGAACGTGACAGGTAGTACACCAGCTACAGTTTTGTACGTACGGGTAAAGTTATCCCCATTGACGACTGTGGAGTTGAGCGCACCAGATGTCTCAATACGGATACCACCGCTGGTAACCCGGTCGTACGGGCCATTCATATCACCCAGACCTTTGAGCGACGAAACTGTACCTGTTGCATCCGCAGTCGTAGTAATCGTTGTACCCACGTTGGCGTAAGTGAACGTCGTTGCATTGACAACTGTTACCACAGTTTGTTGTGTGTTGAATGTCGATGCAGCGCCCCCGGTGAAGCCAGACACGTCCACCTTCGACCCTGTAATCATTCCATGTGCCGCAGCGGTCACAATCGTTGCTACGTTAGAGGCACGGGCGTAGGACACAGTGGCTACTGGGTTTGAGTAATCCAGCCAGACTTGAGCGTTGTACGCAGGCACACCAGCGTTGTACGCTGCAATAGCCTCAGCCTCAGCATCTGGCGTAGCGTAGTCCGCGATTACTCGGGCAGCACCTAGATTAAGGTAGTCCTTAGTAACCACGGTCTTAGACTTCCATTCCAGCGACGCCAGTGGTTGCGTATCTGCATCCCACTCGTAGAGATTACCCAAGGTATCCCCAACGTAGTAGAACTTGTTGGTCTCTGGATCGTTGTACGCAGCGGAGAACTTGTAGTTGATGGATACAAAAAATCCACCGATGCGCTCGTCACGCTCAAAAATAAACGAGTCCGTAGAGTGCGATGCAAAGTACTTGCCGTTGTAGTACTTGGCTATAACAGTCGTGGTGTCCAGAGATGCACCCCACGTATCCCAGTCGTGCACATACTTGGTCAACAGGTCGATACCTGTTGAGGGGGAGTAAATGGCAACGCCGCCATGTGTAACGTACGATACGCCGTAGCCCATGTTTACGATAGATCGTTTTGATAGGCAGGGGAACAAGGTATCAATCCTTGCCGTTGCCATAGTCGCAGGATCACCGCCTGAGACTTGGTACGGGTACTCCTCGGTCAGCACAAGGATAAAACCACCAACAGATGCCACACCAACAATGGTGGACTCAAACGTTAAGCGGTACTCTTGGGGCCAAGCGTGCGGCTTACCTAGCTCGGAGAAGCATAGCTGGTTGTCAAAGAACCCAATCAAGATACTATTCTGAACAGCCGTAATCCCCTTCATGTTCTCAGGAGGAGGATCGTAGTTGTCAGTTATCAATGACTCATTGAGCAGAGATATATCGAAGTCATCGGTAAATGAGTAGCTACCATCGCCCCAGTACCGGGCTGTGTCTGTTATTTTTTGCGCAGCATCTTGGTACATAGTACCTGCGGTCTCAGCTTTATCCGCCACGTTGCCCGCAGTCTGAGCGTACTCAAATGTAGTGTCATCAATGACATCAGTAACGATACCGCCAGTGATATTAAAGGTTGAATCTGTGCACCCGCTAATCTTAAAGCGATCATCAATCGCCAGATTGTGGTGGTTCGATAAAGTGACTCGAGATACGTTGGATGTGCGTTGCACACGGGCGAGCGTCGTTGGAAACCACAAAGTCTTGAGCAGGAAATACTGTGTGCCAGCGGCAGACGGAACTGTGCGGTACAACTTTACCCCACGTATGAACGTGTTGCTACCAGCGGGCTTTGCCGTTGGTAGGTTGGTCACTGTAACTGTCTGACCTTCTTTGATATACAAGTTCTCCGATGGGTCGGAGCCAATCGACTCCTCATCCCACGGCGTGTACCATGTGTACACGTAAGAACGAATTTGCGTATTACCCGCCAGAGCTACTTTTCCGCTAGTGTCTGATGTGGATGTGACGGCATCGCCCGGCGAGTAATACGTAAAAGTTGTTGAGTTCGTAACAGTGGCTGTTACGTTGGTCGCATTAAATATCTTGCCTACAGCAGAGGTAAACCCGGAGACAGTAACGATGTTGCCCGTACGCAATCCATGCGCACTGCCTGTCACTATGGTTGCGGTGTTACCTGAGTCACGTGCGTAGGTAGATGTTGTGGCGTTCGGAGCAGACGCCGCAGAAGTCGTTACCTTGGTTGTCGGCAGTGGTAGCCCAAGTTCATAGTACCCGTTGGGGTAAGGTTCTGCACCTGTAATTGACAGAGCATAGTTGGATACCTTGGGTACGCCGTCCCCGGTGTAGTAGAACCGCTGCTCCTGATCCTCAGAGGATGAGGCAGTCACGATGTCTACGTCAGTCATCCACGATAGCCAGTTTATTGCCCCAGTGGACGGGTTCTTCAGAGCATGGATTGTTTTGACTTCCCCAATGCGGTTGAGGTTCGAGACAAACAAAGGTAGGCGGTAAGGCAGCAAGTCACCTGAGTACAACTTGGTGTTGTACGCCAACTGTGCTGCACCATCGGGCAACAACTCCGAAGAAATCTTCGGTGCTTCACCTAAGAACTTAAGGAGTTTTACCGCTGCCATTTAGACGTTCCGTTCAAAGTGTGGGCAATCTACAAGAGATTTGAAGTTGCCGCCCCAACGGTTCTTAGGATACAGGCTTTCCCAGTAAGTGCCAAGGGGGGCAAGGAGTTCCTTGTCCCAAATGATTTTACCGTCTTTAAAGAAGTTCAGGTCGATAGCGCATCGTTTGAGGTGGATACTGTTCAGTGTTTTGGAACGCCCCGTCTTTACGTAGATAGCTTGCTGTTCAGGGGTACGAGCCAACTCGCCACCCGTAACCATGAAGCCTTGCTCGGTGGCGTACTGAATCAGCTTGCAGGCGTCCAATAGGAACGCAGCTTGTTCTTGGCTAAGGCTCATTTTTTACTCCTCATTTCTGCCAGTTTCTCAATAGTCCTACCGCCAAAGTACGCACCCATGATGAGCATACCCCACTGCCCAAGCAGATTGACATAGGACTCGTTGGCGTTATACCCAAAGGCGGACATCATGGAGAACAGGAAGTACCCAGTAAAGATAGCTACCAGTGACATAGGGCGAATGTTCTTGGATAGCCAAGAGTCAGATGCCATATCAGCATCCCACCGCTGGGATACATTGTTTTCCTCGTTGGCCTGAGCCGCCAACAGCGCTTTGAGTTCTTCTTGCTCAAGCCGTGCCTTCTCGATACCAAGTTCAAGCAGACGTTCTTCGTGGTCGAACTGCATCTGCCGTAGTTTTTCAACGTCAGCAGAAGTAGGGTTGTCTGGGATTTTTACCCCAAGAGTTTTCTCAACAACTTCTTTGCCTTTGGCTTGGATCGCCGACGACAAAAGGCCCAAGCCGCTCTCAGCGAGTGTGCCTAGTAGTGCTCCTACGATTGGAATCATTTTTTCACTCCCATTTTTTCACGTTCTTCAAGCAACCTGACTTTGACTTGCAATTCGTTAATATGCAACATCAGATTCTCTTTCACAAAAGCTCGCCGCTCCGCCGAAATTGGGCTGTCCGTTGGGACACCTTCTTTGGTAATCAACGCAGGCATAGCGCCTTCAATTCGCGTCAAGCGCGTGGAGAAATCGTTGACCTGCCCCAAAAGCCAAGCAAGGGATGCCACAATGATAGGAATGACCGCTTTTAATACATCTGCCCAATTCATATCTACCCTTTCTGAAAACCACACTTGCCGCCGCACTGTTGCACAGCGTCGTAAATAAACCAGCCCATACCTCCTAGCAAAAGTGCTAACAAGGATACAGCTAGGACAATGGTAACCACTTCGTCAACCTCCTCTTTCCGCCGCTTCTTAGCTTCTTTTTCACGGCGTGCACTATGGGCTGCTTCTATATCCATACTCGCGGCACGAGCCACAATTCTTTGCCAAACATCCATCTTGTTGCTTTGGAAGAACAGCATCTGGACTTCTCTCTCAAATGCTTTGGCTTGTTCAATCGCCAGTTCCAACTCAACAGCTTGCCCCATCGAACTGCCTTTAAAGCCTTTATTTTTGGACTGCTCAACAACTTTAATTGCGTCAGCTTTTGCGCTGAAAAACTTACCTAACACTGGCCCGAGCGACTCCACATCCTGCATCGTCTTAGCGGCAGTCTTTACCAGCTTGACCGCTGTTTGGATCGCTGCAAGGGCTGTGAACGGGTCAATCATTTTTTCACCCACTCCAAGCAGGTAACGATCCTGTTATACACATCCCCTGTCCAAGTCCAACGTACACACTTGTAGACAATGGCAGGCGGGGGTGGAGGCGGAGGCGGCTGCGGTGGTAGGGCGTCTATCATTCTGTTTTTTCCTTTTCGACTTTATCCTTTTCAAACTGCTGCTGCATCTTGTTAAACCTGCGTATGGATACTTCTACCATCGCCCGCTGCTCAACTGTTTCCATATACACCCAAACGCAAAAAGGCACTGCCAACAAAATAATCATTGACAAGACTACCAAGACGATGACGAACGACGTGTCATCGCTATTGTGATTAGAAGGCCCCATATCTCCAATGCCATGATAAAAACTAGGACGAAATACAGCGCTCTATCTTGCCACTTAGAAATGACTAGCTTTCGCTTGTGCCTTGCAATCGCCCTTTGCGTCTCCTCTTTTGCTCTCGCAACTTCTTGCTCTTTCCCAATCTGTACCCGCATTGCTTCAAAGCGTGTCCACAGATTACCCAATTCCGGAGGGGTTTGATAGACCATCATCTCGCGTAACTCAACCTGCAACGCCTCTAGCCTTGACCGGATAAGCACACGCTGCAATGCGCGACGACTTGCTGATACCTCTCCTTTGTAGACCTCCGTTGATTGCTTTTCTTCTTCATAGAACAGAGCTTCAACTTGGTCAACAGCATCAAAGAACTTGCCTAAGTGATCTGCAAGTTGCCCCAATACATCATTGGGATCAGACCTACCGATCTCCTTGACCCGTTCCTTCTCCTTCTCGTACTGCGCTACCTGTGCCTTGGATAATTTCTTACCAGCGAACTGGTTTTGTAAATCATCAAGAATTGCCTGCACATCTCCCGCAGCACTCTTTACATCCTTATAAAGCTGACACCCCTTCTTGACCGCTGAAACAGCGGCACTAGCCATCGCCAGTAGAGTAAGGGGATCAATACCTTATCTCACTTTTTTGCCTTAGCCATGCACTTACCCATTGCTTTGCACTTGGCAGCATTGGGACAAGCAGCACATGGTTTAAAAGTCATTCCACCTTTAGCGTAGCCCATAGGCTTGCTGCCGGTTTTTTTCATGTCAGGTTTTTTGTTCATCATGCTACATTCCCCTAAAAAGAATAGCCGCAAGAAGTCCCGCCATGCCGACTATCAGAGCACCAGCGGTCTTTATGATTAACGATTCCAAGCGGTCAACCCGTTGGATAAATGTTTGGTAGCGCTCAGCACACACTGCCTCGTGGGAGGTAAGTTGTACTTCAAGCTCATGCGATGTCGCCACTTTCGGCCTCCTTAACGGCTTGGGTTTGGTCAATAACCGCAGGTAGATCGCTCTCCTGCGGCTCCTCAGGTTCAGTAACTAAAACACAACCCTCAGGCACGACTTCACTACGGACTAACGATCCGTCGGGGAACATGACAAGAGGGATGCGTCGGGTATCAGACATTTGTGTTGGTTTCGTTCTGACCAGCGCGTGCAGCTTGCTCAGCTTCAAACTCAGCCTGACGTTGCGCAGCCGTCTTAACCCATCCTTGTGCAAAGGCTAGGTCTACCATTGCGTCTTTGCTGCCGGGAATTGCCGTGTTTGTCTCAAGGCACTTCTGCACTGTAAGAGCTACGATTTCCTCAATGGCAAGACGGCAGCGTTCATGAACTGCGTTATCAATCCAGTCTTGTTGTGCAAAAGCGGCATAAGACAAAGCCTTATTTTCGGCTTCGGTGAGCGTGATTGTATAAGTTGTCATTGTTTTATCCTAGTAAATATCCAGCAAAAGAAGACCAAGGGTTAGGGCCAGAGCTATATGATGCGCTTGGTAACCCCCCAATTGAAACAGTATCATTAGCAGCAAGCAATATCACACCTGTGCCACTTGAATGTGCGTAAGAACCACCCGCCCCACTATGATGTAGGTCGCCGACGACACTTCCGTTTTTCTGAAAGCGCCAATAAGTATATGCGTAGCCAGCCATAATAGCCCCGCAAAACATATACATGCCAGCGACAGGTGCGGTAAATAATCCAGTACTAGCGTTGAAATGACTACCTCGATTGGTGTGTACATACTGATAACCAGTCAAAGTTGCCGATGGGCCGCCGTCAACCGACGCCCAAAAAGCTGGTTGGGCTGTATTAGTCACGCGACCAGAGCCATCTATACGCATAACCTCTACGCCGCCTTGCTCCCAGACATGGGCCGTTCCACCAAAAGTGCGGTAGGCTAAACCTCCAGCACCAAGTTGTGCAATGTTTGCGTAGTATGTTCCGTCGTAAGCAAGTCGCAATGTTCGGTCAGCTTCAGACCCACTACTCTGCGCATGTAGAGCAGCAGCGGCTGTAGTGCCTGTACCGACAGCAAGTTTGCCAGTCAGCGTACCGCCAGCTAGTGGTAGGTACTCGTTGGCGTTTGCTTTCTCGTTAAACAATATAGCCGTTGGGCGTAACTCGAACCTATCGTTGGTTGCGTAAGCACGAGCCGTTGTGCTATCTTGTCCACGTACAACTGTCAGTGTGTCAGTGCTACGAGCCGTACACTTTACGATCTCCAGATTGTTCGATGTGTCGATCAGGGTGGCGTAGAAATAGTCACCTGCGCTGAGCGTAGGAAAGCGTGCGCCCTGTCCCGCTACAAGAACAATCGTAGTCGCACTGCTGTTGATACTAGCGTTCAGCGTGCCAAAGGCGTTGTTGGTGACTTTTAATCCCATGATTACTGTCCTTCAGGCTTAGGGTATTTAGCTTTGACAGCTTGTACTTTTGCCAGCATTTCGGTAGCAGCAGCGCCACCTTTCCACAAAGCATCAAGCTGGTCTCCAATTGGAGGGTACTCAGGTGCTCTTAAACGCTGGTACTCATTACGCACGTAGTCAGCGTCTACAGCAGCAATAGCCGCAACAACTTCTGCTTCAGTTGGTTTAGTACTGCTCTCATCTTTCCATTCTAAACAAGCATAGATAAAGTCACCTGCAAATACCCACTGAGCATTTGGGCGTAGACGATTAAGCGCATCAACAATAGATAGCTTTCTCATGCAATGTACTCCTCAACAACCCATGAACCATACTTGGGGTATGTAGCATCGTAGTCAAGAAACAGTAGAGTTGTACCTGCCCAAGCATATACCTCAAAGTAAAAATACTGTGACCCTGTACGAGTTAAATAAAACGATGGAGCACTACTATGCGCAGTATCAATTGTGTAATTAGCAACACCAGCGTTACCGCCGTAGCCACCAAACCCCCAGCCGTTAGCTATACCTTCTGATAGTTTTTCAAGTACGTTGTAGTTACTTCCTGAGGCAATTGACCCTGTGCCAGCGTAATATTTAATCCGGATACCCCATCCGGCTGTACCCACAGGCATATACCAAGGGAAACCAGCTACACGAATACGAAGTTGTGTATCACTGCGGAGTTTTTCAAACCGGAATACGTTGTTATTGGGGGTAATAATATCTCTTGGGCCGTCTAAACTTGTACCATTAAGTGGTACTGTAGTCCAAGATGCAGAGGAGTGCGCAAGTCTTGCTCCAGCCCCATAACCAGAGGTGTATCCTTGTGTTTGAACAATAGTTCCAGCACCAGCAAGTTTTTGGCGAGTTACGTTGTTGTCGGCTATCTTTGCGGTGGTCACCGCATTGTTGTCAATAGTCCAAGTTGTGCCTGTGCCAGAAACAGTAATGTCGCCTTTATCACCATCTTGCCCGTTAACCGCATCCAAGAAAGTCTGGGCTGTAAGGCGAATCTCAATGCGGTCGCCTGTGCTATACGCACGAGCCGTTGTAGATTCTTGCGCACGTACAATAGTCAACACATCAGTTGAGCGAGCCGTGCACTTGACAATCTCAAGGTTGTTCGATGTGTCAATCAGCGTGGCGTAAAAGTAGTCGCCTGCGCTTAAAGTTGGAAAGCGAGCACCCTGCCCTGATGTCACCGTAATGCTAGTTGCAGACGAGTTTATACCCGCTGCCAGCGTAGCAAAGGCGTTATTTGAGAGTTTAATGCCCATTCCCGAACTCCTTAGTTAACAGTCACAGTCCAAGTAATGCCAAGCGTATCGGCTGCACCCTTGTTGATAACTGAGAACACTGTACGGCATAACATAGTGCCAGAAGACGAAGCATTAAACAAACCTGCTTCTGTTAATGCACCAGTGCCTGTACCTGCTGGGAACGAAGCAACATACGCTACGTTGTTTGTAGTCACAGTTGTCGAAGTTAGCGTTACACGTGAACTAGCAACAGCCGTCTGGAGAGCAGTGTCGCCTACCGCAGCAGCAGTTGTACCAGTGCCGACTTCCATGTGAGTCATAGCAGTAGCAGTTGCGTCCTTTATGCGTGAAGCAATAAAGTTTTTGCCTACTGTTACCACTAGGTTTTTGATTTCTTCTTCTTGCTTGACATTGCCGTGCTCGTCAGTGAGAACGAGCTTCAGGTTACCCGTCATTTTGATTGCGTCATTAAACATGATTTACTCCTTAGTTGAGTTGGTTTTCGTTAAGTCCGTACCCGTTGTACGTGTACTCAACCGACTCCGTGCGGATGGTATATACGATACCAGCATTGGGGTCAGTTGTCAGCACAAATTCACCGTTTACAAGGGGTTCGTGTATCAAATGCGCGTTCAGTACACCCAGAACTGGGAAGTACGTAAACTTGTCATCTGACATAAATGCAAAGTCGTAGAGCGGTGTTGTTACACCAAGTAAAAGCGTAAACGATACGGCATCTGCCATCGTGACATCATCTGTCAGGACATCTGCAATGTTGAACACAGGCGCGGCATCTGACGCCGTAGCCGTGTCTGTTGTTGTCTTGTTCTGAGCAAACACTGGAGCAGCGTCAGAGGCTGTAACTGAGTCAGTCTGTACGTCCCCGAAATTAAGCGCCATTGCATCTGCCATTGTCACGGCGTCAGTCTGTACATCATCTAGCGCAAAGACTGCGGCATCTGCCGTAGTCACTGCGTCTGTCTGTACACCATCTAGCGCAAAGGCTGCGGCATCTGCCATAGTCACTGCGTCTGTAATGTCAGGGCGAGTAAATGACTTAGCCATCACATCACCCATAGTCACTGGGTCTGGATCAGCGTCGGCGTCTACTACGTCAAAGTCAAACTCATATCCCGGCGTCTTAGCAATGAAGTCCGTCATTTCAACGGAATCAGTCAAAACTTTATTGACCGCAAAGGTATTGACTGCATCTGTAGCAGTAGCCGTATCAGTAAGGGTTTTCCCTATATCTAGGGTATTCACTGAGTCTGAAGCAGTAACCGAGTCAGTCTTAGCAAGGTCAGGTTGTGAAGTAGCTGAGTCTGTGGCAGTGACAATCTCGGCAATATTGCCCCTGTCTACGTTGAGCGCTGCTGCATCGGTAGCCGACGCACTATCAGCAACAACTTTGTCTGCGTTGAACACAGGTGACGTATCTGTAATCGTCGATGTGTCCGACAGGCTTTTACCAACAGCTATGGTGGTAACTGCATCGTCAGCAGTAGCTGAATCTGTGAGCACTTTACCGGGTGCTTGCGCCACAGCATCCGCCGCAGTTGCGGTATCTGTAAGAACCTTATCCGCCTGCCGAGTAGCGACATCAGCCATCGTAACGGGGTCTGGGTCTACATCAGCGTCGTTGCGGTCAAAGTCAATAACCTCAGTGAAGTTCTTGAACACCGAGTCTGCAACGGTAACGGAGTCCGTAAATACCGCCTCTGGAGCAAATGCCATAGCATCGGCAACCAACACCTCGTCGGCTTTTACAACCTCAACTGTGATCTGGCGGAAATCAGATAGGGTAACTGTCTGTTCTTCCAAGTACTCCATCGGCACAACAAACGCCGATAGCCGTATGACGTTCTCAGGCTGTGCGGAAACAGCATAGGTATTGGGGCTGACTGAAACAGTAATAGCACCTGCCACCGCGACTGCGGTAACAAGCGCCGTGACAGCAGCAGATACCTTGATGTTGGACATTAGAAGTTTGCCCTCACCGTAAACCGCAATGTTTCATAAACTGTCTGGACAGCGCCGTTGTAATCTACAACAACCTCGCCCTCGTACGCACCAGCGTCAACGTCAAGCACACCGCCAGAGAAACCGAACTGTACCTGCCCAGTAGTGCCGCTGCTTAGCTTTGTACAAGAAATTGTAGAAAGCAGAGTTGTAGTAGCAGCCTTACGGAACTTCACACTGACCGTTGTTGTTCCCGCAGATAAATCTATAGGCGTGCCTGTAATGTCGTCCGTCAGAGTGAGAACGATAAGCGGCTTTTCGTCGCCTTCTACTAATCGGATGACATCTGTTGCCATAATTACCTCATGCAAATGGACGCATTTGAACCGTCATCGACGCACGAGCAGCACCAAGATTGGCCCTAGCCCGTCGCTCAGACGTTTTAAATGAGTATTGTTTGGCGTGGTATGAGGCTAACTCACGATCAGTCCACGTTCTATTGGGCAGCACTAACAGATGCTGTAAGGCTCCGTGCATGACAACATTCTCAATGTCATCCAACACAGACTTTGCCATTGCCGATGAAGTACGCAAAGGTTTAAGGGCTACGATCATCTTCAGGTCGTAGACAACTGTAGCGTCTGGTACGGGCGCAAGCACAAAATTATCGGCGTCCAACTGGCAAATATTCTGCGGAGTAGACAACTGCTCAGGAGTCAAGTCAGGCCACGCTGGGTACTTGCGGGTCAACTGCTCAAGGGTCGCTGGCTCTATGTTCGAGCCGTTTACTGCTACTGACAGAAAGGCATGAACCTCTGTCCCTGTGGGGTTCTCATAGGGGTACTCATAGACTCCCGGCGTAAGTCTGATCTTAGGCTGCTCATAGCGCCATGACAGGGTTCTTTCGCACACCTCAATAGCGGCATCACGAACATATTGCTCGACGATTGGCTGTGGGCATCCCGGCACGCTAGGTGCAAGACGAGTAACCAGTGAGAGGAATGTGCGGTCAGCCATTAGACAACCTCAGTCGATTTGAGGCCAGCTTGTTCGGTATCAGTAATAACCCTACCCTGTGCGCTAACGCCCAAGGCTTGAGTAAATGACTGCTGGAACAAGGCAGCACGTTGTGAGTTTACGTGTTCGTTATCGACTGACTCAGCTAAGAACACTGTGGCGTCAACGACGACCGGAAAATAGCCATCTGACAACAACGTCACAGTTGTCGTGCCGTCATAGTCTGTGGGAGTCTGTGAATACTCCCCGATTAAAATTTGACCCGCTGGCGCTTTGGGGTAGATGAAGAACTTGTTTGCATTGCGCACATGGCGCATCCAGTTCACACATGGCCCAGCAGCGTCGTTCATCCATGTCGGGTACGTCTGGTCAAGCGCTTCGCGGTTAACCTCAGTAACACCGTTGCCGTCTTGCACGGAAAATATCTCCATGATCCGAAGTGAATCAGACGGCATAGACTGGATGACAGACCCAGCAGTGGTAGAGATTGGCCCAATGTAAGCAAAGAGGTCTGGGCGAAGCACAGCAATGCGCTTTAACGCCTGATTCGCAAAGCCCAACAACACCACGTCGCTATAGCGCTGTGGTGAGTTGATGTCTTGCAGTAATCTGCGAACCTCAGTGATTACAGTGTTAAGTATCATTCAGGTAGACCTCGGGATGCTTCAGCATTAACTTCCTCATTGGTCACAGGAGGAGCCTCAGGGATTGCTTCATCAGGGGTAGTAAGATTAAGATCAGACTTGCGGCCCTTTTGTTTCTTAGGAATGAACTTCTCTGGGAAGGCTTCTTCCTCAGTCACTTCCTCAACCATTGAGTTCTCAGCCAACAACGCTGTGTAGTCGTAAATAAAGCCGTCTTGCTTGTTTCTTAGGTAGCGTGCCATTTAAAACTCCTATCGGTACTTGGATGTCTTACTCGCTATTTTAGCGGGTTGTTTTACAAACTGCTGACCTTTTTCTTTACCATCGCGCTTTGCTTTGGCAGCCATCAGCATTTCCACCTTGCAAGTGCCGCTGCCTTACGTGTTGGTTTGCCCTTCTCGTCCTTCATAGGCCCGGGCATACCAGACATGCGTGCACAAAATGAATCTTTGCGTTTACCGCCCTGAGGCTGTGGAGCTTTTAAGTTGCTGCCTGTAGCTGCGTTGTACTTAGCACGACCTTTAGCAGTCAGCCCAGCACCCTGCGATACAGGTAGTTTCTCCCCACGGCCTACGGATAGATTAACACCCTTTTTCGTAGCCATTACACAGCCTGTAAGAACGTAGTAGTTTTTGCGGATGTAGGAAGGGTTACGTGAATATCGGTGGTGAATAAGATGCCATCATCTGGAATATTCATAACAATCGGTTGTGTGCCAGTGCCGATATTAAACTGCAACCTCACAGTGCCAGAAGCCCCGCCGTCACGAAAGATAACATCACCAGCAGTACCACCACTGATTGTGTGATACCCACGTAGTTGACGTCGCCCAGTAGCTAAAGTACCTGTTGCTTCTGTATGTACAGCCGTTACATTTGACATATTGTTCTCCTAAAAGGAAGGGGCCGAAGCCCCTATCCTAATGCCGTTTAGTTGATGTCTGTAAACATTGCGAAGATACGCACAACAGCAGCGGCTGGTACGGCAGTACCAAGCGTGATGTCGATAGTATCAGCAGCGGCGTACACCTTACCACCACTCAAAGTGGGAGCAAATGCACCAGACGACAACACGGGAACGCCACCAGAAGTAGCAGCCGAGTTTGCTGAAGTTGCAGCCAAGTAACCAGCGGCGGCGGAGCCGTCACCGATAGAGATGGTGCTAGTGACGCCAGCAGCAGTGGTAACTATCATACCCACGTTAGACACCAAAGTGCCTGCGGGGATAGGGATAATTTCCATTACGTCAGAAGCAGCCAGTGCAGTTGCACCAGCGGCAGAACGTGCTGCAATGATCGCAGGGAAGTCAAGAGTCATCTCCACCAAATGAACTTTGTCAAGAGCATTTGAAGGGAGGGCGGCTGAGCCTTTATTAAAGCCCAAGGTATCGGTATATGTAGCCATTTTAAATCTCCAAAAAAGGTTAGACGAGGGGGCCGAAGCCCCCTAATTGATTAAGCCAGAGTCACAATGCCCTGAGCCAAAGCTTCAGGCTTGACAACTTTGTAGCCATACACTTGCAAGCCACGGACGATATTGCCGAAGGTGGACTCAGAGCGGATGGTTTCCATGTTGGTCATTTGTGAGGCGAAAGTAAAGCCCATTCTGTGACCGGCGATCAAGCTGAACTTACCGCTGGTAACGCTCAGGTTGTGGCTCATGTAGATGGTAAAGCGGTCGATCATGCCGAGGCGACCGTTACGGATGACAGACTGTGCATCACCAGTAATAGAAGCATCCTTCAGATCGGACTTCTTAATGAAACCAGCCATCTTGGCAGGAATAACCAAGAAACGGTCGCTCTCAGGAGCATTGGCTTCGTCCAATACAGTGCCCAAGTCAACGATGTAATCCAAGACGTTGGTCTTAGTAATCGCAACAGGAGAACCAGTCGTGCCCAAGTCAATGTTGCCAGTGATACGGCCAGCAGTTGCACCTTTATTCAAGGCAGAAATACCGGGCAGCATGTCAGTCAACACACGTTGGTCAATCTTGATCTTCATCTTTTCAGATGCGTCTTTAGTCCAAGTGTCCATCAAGTTGATGTCCGATTGAACTTTGTCCACGTCGTCTTCGATGCAGGAGAAGTACTCGCCTTTGTCGATCAACAACTGCAACTTAGCTTTGTCTGGATTCTCAACTTGGAGAGTCTGACCTTTTACATAAGTGCGGATGGTGACTTCAGGAGAAGTGCGGATATTGACGGTATCGCCATATGCGCGGATTTCGCCTTCATAGTCAGTGTTAGAGATTGCTGCGAGCACGGTGGCGTCGTAGAAATTCTCAATGAGTTTGCCAGACCAGATTTCTGGAATGAAGTTGCCCGAGTACTGTGGGCGGCCAGCGGCGTTAGGGTATGCCATGATGAAGCTCCTTGTCTAGTTAAACAACAATACGACCTTCTCGCTGTGCAGCGAAAATGTCGCGTTCGATTCGATCACGCTCAGTCTCACGCCCTTTGTACTTCTGCGAACGGACATCGTTGAAAAAGGTTTTGATGTCATCCGCAGAGTATGTCTTGGCGCTGGAATTGTTGGACGGGTTCGAGCCGCGTGAGCGACCCGGTGCAACCTGTTTTTCCAATTCCGAACCTTGCGTATTTCGGTTAGCGCGAGCACCAGTTGGCTGTCCATTGATCTCACCCCATGCTTGGAAGAAACTAACAACACGACGGGTATCAAGATTACGCTGTGCGTCTTCAAGATACGTCTGCCGAGTAATCCCAGTTAACGGATCAACCTCTAACAACCAAGACTGAAAGGCTTGAGTGTCATTGACTGAGCGCCAATTAGGGACATTATCAGTTATATCTGCCCAGAATTTCTGCTCTGCGGTAACAGCTTGTCGGTGCGCCACTGCTTGTACCTGAGGTACAACGCTGGTGTGCATCTGACGAAGCATACCTTCCAACTGCGCAATCTTCTGCGCCACGGGCATTAACTCCTCGCGGCTAACTTTCCGCATAACATCCAGTGACTCACCATATTCCTGCACGTCTTGGTCGGTGACCAAGGGGTCGTGCTGGACTTGGCGTCCTTGGGGTTGCTGCTGCGCGGAAAGCGAAGAAAGCAGTTGTTCAAGCTGCTGAACGCGCCCTTGCATTTCACGGTTATGTGCGTGTAAGCGTGGGACTTCTGCGTTGTACATACCCTGAAGGGTTCTGTACTTCTGGACAACATCTTCTGAACTTTGGGTTCCTGCTGACGGTTGCTCTGTGTTTTCAGCAGGGTGAGCAGCATTGTTAACGCCAGAATTCTCGTAGGCAGAAGGGTCATTGTCATAAGCGGACTCGTTGGACGAAGTGTCTCCATTGGCGTCATTTTGTGCGCCTTGGTTTTCTTCGTCGTTAAGCTGCTTGTACAACTCCTGTACAGCCTCGGTCTGTTTGCGAATTTGCTCTGGAAGTGCCATTTTTTACGCTCCTATCGGTATGCGTTAACTAGACGGCGAGTCATTTTGACTTTGCCGCTACAAAATCAGGGGCATCTTTGACAAGGTTGTACACCTCGCCCAATACCTGACAGCGCCCCTGTGGGACTGCCGGGTTGTTTACTGCAAGTGGCAACTTAGATAACTCGTGCTCATACCACATCTTAAGCCATTCCCGAACTTCTGGGAACTGGCGCGAGACGTTCGCAAGCGCTTGTATAGTCTTGTCGTCAGGACGGATCATGCCGCCCTCCCACTCACACGATTACTGACTACGTTGCCATCCATGCCACCTTTGGGAGAACCGTCCGGTTGAGTAGGTGTAGGCTCTTGTTGTGCTTGCTGTGCAGCAATCTGAGCTTGCGCCCTACCAAGGAACGCAGTTTTTTCCCGAGATGGAACGATGTCATCCACAGGCATTTGCAACCCTTTAGCGATCTCACGAAGGATCGCTGCCCTACCATCCTTACCGACAATTTCCATGTCAATCTGGTTGGCGGTTGCATTAAGGAACTCGATACGGCGCACGTTAACGGTCTCTTTGACCGCCAAGTTAACTGCGCCTCTAGCCATGACTTGTGCGTCGCCCTTGATGGACTCGTCCTCGTCGTAGCGCATGTTGTACACAAACTGGCGTTGCACGATGGGCTTAATCACATCGCTGTCAATGTGCATCACAACTTGGCGAATACCCTTACCGGATGCGCCCATCAACATGGACAAGCCAGATGAGGTACGGCCAGCGCCTTGTACATTCAAGTCGCCGTACATGTACGCTGGAATACCGGAGTGCTCATCAGCCAACTTGCTAAATCTCTCGTACACAGCCATGAGTGTGTTCGCATTGTCTTCAGGCTGCGTAAACCGCACGGCGGGGGCACTTGAGCCAATAGGATCGTTGAGCGTCTGCCAGATTTTCCAAGGATGAATCTGTGTGATGTCCTCGTTGGGCGGCAACCGCTCAAGGTTAACTTCGACCTGTGGGCCAGAAGCAATACCCATGTTGTTGACCAAGGCCCGTGCTGAAGCATTACAGACGTTCTGCACATCCTCAATGACTTCGGGAATAGCCTTACCCCAGAATGACCCGGGGCACTTGATAAACGAGGTTTTAGCGTATGGCTTCTCACCGAGGGGGTCGTAGTTCAATACGGCCTTGATGGTGTAGTTGCCTACTTGCCAAATGTTGGTGTCATACTCACGAGCGGGATCAGGAACATCGTCCTCAGTAAGCCCCCACTCGATAAGCATTTTACCGGATACTTTGCCCCAGAACTCTAGGGTATCGAACATCTCGGTTGGGCGCATGTGCGAATAGAACTTGCGTTCCTGCTCCTGCTTGAGAAGCTCCACATCCATGTTAATCCAAGACTGACCATTGCCAATATCAAGGACTTTGCGGATAGCATCGTCGTCGTAGCCGGGGACACCGATCAAGTCGGCAAGTTCCATTCGGCTCAAGCGGTGATGCTCGAACAGGTAACCGTCCTTAATGTTGGTGATGCCCGGCTCAGGGTAAATACGGAACGGATCAACCCGTTCGTGTTCTGGCGCAATCCGTTCGATTGGCTTAGCAACAGTCTTACCTGTAACAGGATCAGTCTCCCATCCAAGTGCACGTTGCCTACGGACAACTGGCCCTTTGATAAACGCCGAAGGGTAGGTCACTAAGTCGGTAACAAAATCGTTGAAGGCTTCAGCCCAGCCGCCTTGAGCAAACTGATCGCTGATCTTGATCTTCATCTTGTCAGCGCGGTTCTGTGCTTCTTGCAAAATATTAAAGCGATAGTCTTGTGCGACCATCTCTTTGATCTCGCTCATTGCCGCAGGGTTGGGCGCTTGCCCAGTTTCCTCGACAAGTTTTAAAACCTTGTATGCAAAAATTTCTTGGATAGCCTTCGACTGCTGCGGAGACATATCAGGGATCGGAGTCGCATGAATATCCCAAGGGGGTGTACCACTATCAAGCAAAATGTCCCGCAGCCAAGACTCGGCTGCACGGCACTTCACTTCGGTAATCATCATGTATATGTCAGAGCCGCCCTGCGCTTTGATGTCACGGGCTTTATCGTCTTCGTACTCACCGTTGCGCTGACGTAGCGCCTTAAGCATCTTCTGCTCAATAGGTTTCTTCGCTTGTTGTGCAGCGTCCCAGCACTCACGCAGATAAGCTGTAAGGCCAAGGATCAACGGCTGACTCTGGCGTTCCGCCAAAGCTTTATCCGACGCCTCTTTGTCTTGCTGACGAGAGAGGTCAGAGTTACTTACAACACGAAGAAATGACAGACCTGCCATCTAACTACCTCTTATCTTTCTGCTGTTTCTTCAAGTATTCATCCATTGTTTGCTGGATAATTACTTTGCCTTGCGTAAGCTTTTGCGCAACCTTGTTCCGCATTTCTTCTGGCCCGTACATGCTCTTAGAGGCTTTGATAGCCTCGACAGCATTTGCTTGTTGAGACGGGGCAGCAGCGCGTCGGCCCTGTTCAGTCTTCAGTTGTTGCAGTCCTTCTGTTTCACGTGAAACAGTTTGGACAGGTGCAGCACCAGCGTTTATTTTGCCGCCCTCACCAATCGTTGGTATAGCGTTACCACTGCGGATCGCAGCATTTGATAAGCGACGTTCATACGCAGCTTGGCGTTCATTAGCAAGTTTTTGAGCATCACTTTTGTATTCCTCTCCATAGTATTTAACATCTGTGGGTTTACCGATGTCAGGCATTGCTTCCATCTTTGGGGCTTGCCCACGAAATACAGTCGGTGCTTTTGCTGCTTCTTCCACTGTAGTGTCGTAGGCGTCGTATTCGAGACCAGCTTTAGATGCAGTGGCAGCGGGTGCGGGTGCAGCAGGTGAAGGCACAGCAGGTGGCGGCTGTGTAGCTGCTGGGTTTGCCGGTATTGTTGTCGCCTTAATTGGCTGGTTAATTACTTGACCAGTGTAGCCAATTGGGGGTGGGCCATCTACTGCACGATTCCAAGGAGCAGAACCCGGCGCGGGCATTATCACTGCGTGCTTAGAGATGGTGGGTGCATATCGTTGCGACACCATTCCCGCCGAAGCCATTTTGGGATTCGTCGAAATGATGGTGAAACTTTTACCAACTTGTTTAGCCAAGGCCGCCTCCTAAGTTGCTCTTATCGCTAGTGTATACCAATACACAAACTTGTTGTCAACAAAAAAATCCCCCGAAGCTTTCGCCCACGGGGGTAACTCCAACTGAAAGGAGGGTGACAACTGCGTGAGCAGTGAAGAAATCATATCATGTCCATCCGGCAGAAGCAACTTGTTTGACTTCTCTACGTCTAGGTAAAGATGTACCTTCTCCAACACTGGTGATATGCAACATCAGATACTGTAGCGCTTCGGCCACGTGCGAATGTTTGTTCTTGTCAATATCGCCATCGCCCTTGGGCTTGTAGCGATACCCGCCCATCATGGCGGCTTTAAGCTGTGTGCACCCCGGGTCTACGAGAAACGCTGGGTCACCATCTACCTGCCGCATGAGGAAGTCATCGACTGCATTGATCCGTGCCGAGATATTGTTGGTCTTAGCAGGGATAACCCTTAGTCCTTCTGCCTTGATGATGTCCACCGCCGAGCGTTCATCGGTCTGCGCCCGTTGTATGCCCGCTGGGTCGGTGACGATCATAATGGGTGCACCACCGAACCGCTCGTAGATCAGTGGTTTGAGCATGGTACGCACGAAACGCTGGATGCCCATATCAAACGATACACATTCGGCAAGTATCAGGGCACGACCCCGAGGGTCTTGCTGCCCAAGGATGGCTGCGGGGGTAAGCCCTAAGTCCATGCCTACGACGATGGGGCGAACTCCATTACTGATGGGGCGGAGCTTTTGCTTAGCCATGTGGTAGTCCGGCCTGAAGTATTTGTACACCGGCATACCTGCCGATGACAGTCCATACTCTCCGTCGATGTATACACGGACGTATTCTTCGCTGCGACCTTGGGTATCGTAGTAACCCTCGGGCAGGTTCTCGACATTCTCCGCATACACGCTACGTCCGGACGGCTGTTTGAAAACATCCCACCCGTTGTTGTTAGGAGATACGCCGTCCTTAACGTCCAGCCCCTCCATCTGGTAGTACCACCACGTATCCATAGTCGGTGGGTTGGTGTCGCCCCACATTCCATGCCACGTCGGGCCACCGTCTTTGGCCGAGGGGAATCGTCCGATACGTTTGGACATCGCGTCCATGATGTCGGGGTGAATGTCTCGGCACTCGTTGAACCAAGCAAAGGACAACTCCAACGAGTTTAAGTTGGCAACGTCGTCTGCATCGTCCAGTGCTCGGAACATAATCTCGCACTCGATGTCGCCCACTTTGAAGAAGTAAGTCTTGGTGGTGCGCATGTAGTCACCACACACTCCCGGTGGAAACCAATCGAGGAACGTCTTGATCGTCGTGTCCTGCAACTGGCGTGCAGTCTCACGCACAATCGCCGCCCGTGTTTTGCGTATGCCTTGGGCATTGGGTTCTTGCATCGACGCTCGCCGCACAATCTCAAACGAACAAGTTACGGACTTGCCGGAGCCGACCGGCCCCATCAACACCCGCATCTTGCGGTCTGACTCCATGAACTTCTCGCCGGTTGGCGGCGGCGTATAGTTAATGTCAAGTGCCATTACGGACGATCTGGGAAGATGCCCATGATACAAATGATTTTGCTAGGCTGACCAATTTCCCAGCCGTGGACTTTCGTACCATGCTCGTTGGTCGGGCGCAAATCAGGCAGCTTGTAGTTAGTTACGCCATCGCCGCCATACATCGTGCCGATGATGGCAAACAGCGGGGTGTAGTCCCGGACATTTAGGGTCTGTCCGTCACACGACGCCCAGTTTTTGGGGGCAAAGCTGCCAGCGAACTCACGTACTTCTCCGATGTAACCTTCCATATCAAACTCCTTGGTTAAGTGGTTGAACAATCATAACGATGAACTCGCGCCCATGTTTCTTACTGCGGCTGATCTTGGTCTGGAACGAAACGCTGGCGCGACCAAGTGCGTTCTCGAGCATGATAGCTTCGGAGGCGCTTCTTAGTTTGACGGCTTTAAAGCCGTCATAGGTTTGGGTGAATAGGTCTTCAATGTTCGATGGGAGTTGCATCCACTACCTCAGATTGGTTGTCAATAATTTGTACTGCGTGCTGTTGGCCGCCCAAGTTTATATTGATGCGAACCCCGCCGCCATTACCTTCGTTGGTAACTTCACCCTTTGGCTCCAAGCCTGCCCACTTGACAGTGGACTTAATCAGGTCGGCCTTGACTGCGGGTGAAACTGCGGAGTCGTGGATCAACATCCAAGATGTGGTGAGGAGTTCTTCAGCTTGCGCACGCGCCTTGAGCTTGAACGTCATCCCTTTACTGCGGATTTCTTCACGGTAGGCATCCACCTTCTTGAGGAAGATGGGGTCGGCATTAAACGACAGTACATCGGTAGACGAAATCTGATGCCGCCCTATAACTTCTTGCAGCGTCTCTCCGCTACCTTCCAAAGTTAGGGCAATATCGAACGCCAGCCTGTCTGACCATTTTGTGTGGTGAAGTGGTAGGTTGTCCATGAGCGCAGATTATGGCAGATAGACGGATGTGTCAAGGGGTAGCCGAAAATTTTAGCTAACTTTACACGATCCTTTTTTTGGGTCTTGCTTTAAGAGGTTTACTACAACTGGGGCGGGGCGTCCGCTCGCGTGTCCATGTGCCCCCCTCCCGCCTTGGCAAGCGCCGAGCCGAGCGAATAACCCTTTGAACATTGTGGGCATTATCCCCTAGGGAAAACGGCATACTTGACGCTTTTGTCTAGTTGTGAGAGTCTGAATTTGTCGGCGGTGATCGCACCGCTGATAGGGTAGGCGAATTGACCTACCGCCTGCTCTTTAACAATAGGTCATACTGGAGGATTCTATGTCAAATAGAACTTTTGAAGGGAAGGTTTCCGTTGTTCTTAACTCTAAGGGTGAGATCGCCATCAAGCGAGACCCCGAAGGCGCATGGGACAGCACTCAGGCAACGGCTCTGCATCAAAAGATGTTGGAGTTGGGCAAAAAGAACAAAGCAAGTATTAACAAGTACTCGCTGTTCTTAACTGAAGGCGGAACGGAAGCGGTCTTGTTGGCAAATCGTTACGGCAACCCGTACATCGCGGTGTTACCCAAGCGAGACGGCAACCAGCCCAACCGTCCTAAAGTGACCAAGTTGGCTTAAGAGCTTTACCCCGGGCAGTGACAGTGCCCGGGTTCTTTTTTAACCATACTGGAGTGAAAACTATGAAGGTAACCATTGTTCCTTATAAAGACCCACGCAAACCCCGTAAACAAGAACCCAACCGGTTTCAAGTTCGCTGGCAAGCTGGAGATAGTATCTTCTTTCAATGCTTCAAGCGAGACGCCGCCGCTGTAAGGTTCCAACAAGAACTGATCGACGATGGCATACCGCCTGAGATGGTGAAGTTGAAGATGATTTAACCCCGAGAGCCACGAAAGTGGCTCTCTCTATGGAGAATATGATGGAAAAATTCTGTGAGAAGCACCCAATACTGGCCGCCGCACTGATCGCACCAATACTTTACGTGTTGTTATGGCTTGCAATGGCACTGTTCTAACCACTGACCCGCGAAAGCGGGTCTTTTTTTGTCCTAAAAAACCTTACACACACCACACAGCACGACCAAGGGGGATCATTCCTCTTATATAGCTTATATAAACCATACGTCGGGGGGTCGCGGCTCGCTTTAAAGCCTGATTTACACACGTTGTGAACACTTTCCCTGTAATTTCGTGGCTATAACCTTACAATAATCTGTGAATTTCCAACAATCTGTAAATAACTTGACGCAATTAGCCCATTTTTAGATGGTATAACCTTACACTGTACAGTTAGAAACACCAATGAAATCAACCACTTACAATTAATATCCATAGAAAGACAATCTATATAATCTGTATAATCTACACTTTTTATATACCCTTTCCTCAGCAAGATGCTCTCTCCAATTTTTTCTTTTTGCGGTGTGCAACTTCATTTCTAAAACCACAGATTATTTAGATTGTTTAACTTGACACACCCCACAAGCCCAGTGTTCATGCGGGTTTCAACCCTTTCCAAACAATCTGTAACACCCTAACTTGACACAGATTGTTCACCTGTGTTAGCAACATCTTTTAGATTGTTTACAGCCTTAAACAATACTTTACACACCTATTCTCTTGGAGAACGAGGCCGCACTTGACGTTTTTTCGGGTCGGCGGTAGTCTGCCCTCAGCGGTCGGCGTTTTGCTTACCGCACTTTCAGTAACCTACTTTACAAGGAGCCAATCATGGCAATGATTTTTAAGGGTAATGTTTCCATCTTCTCCAACACCAAAGGTGAAGTCGTTGTAAAACCTGATGCAGAGGGTCGCTTTAATGCTGACAATGCACAAGAACTTTACACAACTATCTTGGAAGTTGCGAAGAAGAACAAGTTGACACCTAGGGTTTTCAAGCCTGAGGTAACTGGTGATACACCGATACTTATGTGTGATCGTTTTGGTAAGCCTTACGTTGCTCTGTTACCTGAGCGTAAAGCACCTAGCAAGGTCATCATTACAAAGTTAGCTTAAGAGGAGGACGTATGAAACATCTTCATGTAACCCCTGCTTATGGTCGTGACTACAAGAACAAGGCTGAAGCAGTAGATGCTTGGCGTAGTGGCAAAGACTTTGTAGTACAGGGATTGTCAGGTTATGCTGGCAGTTATGTTGGTAAGGGTGAGTCATCAACGCTGAAGCAAGACGGCTACAGCGGAGTGATGATTCGGTTCGGTGACATGCGTAAACTCGCTATTGTCAACTTGTGAAACAAGGGGTGTGGGCACTGCTCACACCCTATTCTTGTGGAGGTATCTTTATGATTGTCAGAGTAGATTCGTGGCTTCATCGCCTTATCTTTCGTTTACCTGTATTCCTACCCCACTCTGTAGAGTATTGCAGGGTAGGGGATGACTACATCAGTTATCGCCGTATCAACTGGCGTAAACCTCGGGGGGTACAGTATGAGTGAGGACTATCACTTACCTATCTGTGTTTCCTGCTATGCCGTAAGGGTAGAGCCTCAACGGAGGGCTATGGCAAGACCAACTTGCATGGCCTGTGGGGAGAAGATTGCCAAGCAACGTAAGTTTACAGTAGCACCTATGCACAAGTCCAACTACATGTTGTTGACTGACATGGATGATCTCAAGGGTATCAACAACAAAGGGGGGTCACACCGATGAGCCTAGCACAAGGGCATATTGCCAACTTCAAGACGCTGAGTAAAGCGTTCGATAACGATGACGTTGCACTCATGGAGTGTACCGATGTCAATACAGGGGAGGCCGTTGCAGTAATCTGCATGGTCAATCGTATGGAGGGGGACATTGCCTTTGTTCCCATTGCTCGTATGTTCAACGGCAATCCATACGAAGAACTTGTTCCACCAACTGATGAGGTAGATAGTAATGTTCCGAAATAAACTCAAACTTAAGCCACTCAAGCCAATGGGTGTATCCATCAATGATTCGCTACTTAAGCGAGTCCTACGTGCAGTAGGTGCAGTCCTGCTCATGTTCCTGTTCTCAGCGTTCACCACGCTACTCGTAGTTGAGTGGCTTGTTGGATGCGGTGAAACGTATGTTGACGCTAAAGGGGAACGTCATCCGTACGAGTGTTTGTTTATCCCTCTCAATCGTAACTAAGGAGTTGCTATGAAACGTCTATTTGTGCTGAAACACAGAAAGAGCGGAGCCATTGTCAAGGATGACAGCGGTAATCCAATGTACTTTGCATCAAAGCCTGATGCCAAGAAAATCCGAACCGAGGGGCAAGCAGTGTCCTACGGCCCTGACCATCGACTTTACAGAGGAGTCCACTAATGCGAGCCACCCTACTCAAGGAGACAATCAAGTCTCTATTCCCCATCCAACGCACTATCTGTATCGAGGGTAGTCCCGGCGGTGGTAAGACAACCATCGTGCAACAAGTTGCTGAGGAACTCGGTGTTCCCTGCATCGAACGTCACATGCCAACCATGCTTGTGGAGGACTTCGGTATCCTGTTCCCCAACGGAGAGGACAAGCTGAACTACAAGTTGCCTGACTGGTTTCCTGTCAAGGGCAAGTCACCCGAACGTGGCATCTTGTTGTTCGATGACCGCAATCAAGCAAGCAGTGACCTACAGAAAGTCTTAGCCAACATCTGCCAAGCACGTACCCTCCACGGTACACCGATGCCTGATGGATGGCAGGTGATCTCAACAGGTAACCGCCAGTCTGACAGGGCAGGTGCTAACCGAGTGCTTGGTCACTTACGTAACCGAGAGACAGTCTACGATCTCGATACACATCTTGATGACTGGACTGCATGGGCACTACAGAACAACGTCAAACCTGAGTTGATCTCGTTCATTCGCTTTCGTCCCAACTTGTTGCACGACTATGACCCTCAGCGTGACCAAAACGCTACACCTCGCTCTTGGGTAGAGGGTGTATCTGATGTGCTTGGTACTGTCCCTGCTGAGGCAGAGTACGAGTCGTTCAAAGGTGCAGTCGGTGAGGGGTGTGCCGCTGAGTTCGTAGGCTTTATCAAAATCTTCCGCAAGCTACCGAACCCTGACAACATTCTTCTCAACCCAACAACTGCGGCAGTACCAACTGACCCTGCTACGTTGTATGCACTCAGCGGTGCTATTGCTGAACGTGCTACTGAGAACAACTTTGATCGTGTTTGTACCTATGCCGAACGTATGCCTGCTGAGTTCAGTGTGCTAACGATCAGCTATGCGGCACGTAAGAAGCCTGAGTTAGCCAACACTCAAGCGTTTACCAAGTGGTCGATACAACACCAAGAAGTATTGTTCTAACCAACCGAGGGGCTAGTCCCCTCATCTTCAACCAACTAGGAGTGACAGTATGAATCTAAATGATAGAGCGTTGCTAGTGCAACTATCCATATCACAGTGGACTGCTCGTAAGTTCGACAAGCGGGTAACACGTGACGTAGCCTCATCTCATGGGACAACCATAGATGTGGGTCGGTACAACAAGGTCTTGCTTCCAATGAACGATCTACTTGATCGTGTACACAAGAAGTCAACACACATCCGTACCAAGTTCTATGACAACACGTTGCCGTGGGGTTTGGATGGCACGATGATGTTACCCACATCCAACTACCTCAACTTTATGACTGAGTTCCGCAAGGAAAAGAACGAGTGGTTCAGCCTTGTGTCTGACTTCCGCAATGAGTATCCCCAACTGGTGCTTGATGCCAAGCGTTTACTCATCGGTCTGTACGATGCCAATGACTACCCTAGTCCTGATGACATAGGCAACAAGTTCAATCTTGACGTAGCGATATTCCCTGTACCAAGCAGTGACTTCCGTGTGTCGATAGCTTCAGAGGAACTGTCTCGCATCCAACAAGACGTTGAGCGTAGGGTTGCTGATGCACAGAGCAAGGCAATGATCGAGGTGTGGCAACGCATCTACGATAAGGTCAAGCACATGGCTGAGAAACTAGCTGACCCCAAGTCTATCTTCAGAGATAGCATGGTTGAAAACATCCGTGAACAGTGTGACTTACTGTCTCGCTTGAACTTCATGGATGACCCCAACCTAGAAACACTTCGACAAGAAGTTGAAACCACGTTGCTCAAGCATCCTGATGCTCTACGTAACGACCCCGATCTTCGCCGTGACACAGCGGCAGAAGCCAAAGCAATCATGGACAAGATGTCCGTTTTCATGGGAGGTAAATGATGACTAGCGTAATGCCTAAAGAGGAGGTGAAACCAATCACCCCACAAGAAGAAGCCAAGATGAAGATACGTCTTGCGAAAGCAAAGACTTCACTCATCCTTGAGCATCCGTTCATTGGTACTGTGGCACTCAACATGCCGTTCGTACTGAGCCGTGACATACCGACTGCCTCAACGAATGGCAAGCGTGTGCAGTTTAACCCTGACTTCTGTAACGAGTTGACAGATGAGGAGTTGAAGTTCCTTGTAGCACATGAGTGTTTACATCCGATGCTTGAGCACAACTACCGCAGACAAGAGAGACAACACCGCCGTTGGAACAAAGCGGCTGACTACGTAATCAACAAGTTGTTGGTAGACGATAACATTGGCAAGATGCCTGAGCGTGGCTTACTTAGTGATGCCATCCACCAAGCAGGCAAGGGAACATCCGATGGTATCTACAACATCCTTGAAGATGACGAGGGTGGTGGAGGTGGTGGGTACGGCGGAGAGGGTGACCCTCTCGACAACTGTGAAGATGCTGAGGGTTCACAAGCCGAGCAAGCACAAGAGCAAGCCGAGTGGAAAGTCAAGGTAGCACAAGCGGCGCAAGCCGCAAAGATGATGGGCAAGTTAAGTGCAGGTATGGAACGACTGGTTGACGAGGTACTCAGACCTAAGGTTGACTGGCGTGATGTGATGCAACGCTTCCTTGTCAAGTGCAAAGACGATACCCGCTCATGGGCTAGACCTAACCGCCGCTTTATAGCACAGGGTTTATATCTGCCAAGCACCAGTGGTGAGACGATGGGTGAGGTGTTGTTTGCAGTGGACTGCTCAGGTTCAATCACTCAAGACATTATCAATCAGTTCGGTGCTGAGATTCGTACAGTCAAGGAGGACATGTTCCCAACACGTATCCATGTGGTGTACTTTGATAGCGAGGTAAGCCACTACGAATCGTATGGTGTAGATGATGAGTTAGACATCAAGCCACATGGCGGTGGAGGTACTGCGTTTAGCCCTGTGTTTGAGTACATCGAGGAACACGGCATCGAACCTATCGCAGTAGTGTTCCTGACTGACCTGTGTTGTGATGACTTCGGTAACGAACCCAACTGCCCTGTACTGTGGGTATCTACCGATGAGGGCACTGCACCTTTCGGAGAAGTGGTGTTGATGTGATGAACGGATACAAGTGCTTCTACCGTGGCAAAGAATGTGAGGTGTACGCAGACACTTCATACAACGCCCAACAAAAAGCGGCAGTAATCTTCAAGGCTAGGAAAGCATACGAGGTTACTGTGTTTCTGTGTGAGAAAAACGGTGAGCAAGTTGTTCACGATGGGAGTGTATTGTGATTACATACGGCGAGTTATTTGCCGTGTGTTTGTTCGTAGGTATGGGTGTTTACATCTCGTACCTACGCTCTGAGATACGGAGTCATATTCGTGCAGGGGTTTTACTCTCTGCTTTGGTACATGATGTTGCCGATGGCAACGTAGAAATAGAAAGGCATGAAGATGGTATTAGAGTCCGAGTTAAAAATGAGAATCGTTCGGAGTCTGCAAACCTTAGCAGACACTATCAGGGAACTTTACCCTGACCAAGAGTTTGTCGTTATGTACGACATTGAAAACAAGTTGGCGGAAGCCAATGAGATGGTGTATCAACTAACAAAAGGAGAGTGACATGGCTACAGTTAGATTCAGTAAAGACTTACAGGATGCAATCGTAAAGAACGCAGAGAACATGTTTAACAAGCAGATAAATGCGGCAAGGGACAACATCAACACAACGTGGGGTGATCGCATCTACGAAATCATCCATCGTAAATACATCCCTGCTATGAACGCACTACCAATATGCTTCTTCAGCGAAACTTCTAGCATGAAGGTATCAAAAATCAACGGCAAAGATATTGGTGGGTTGGAGTGCAAGATGACTAGTCAACGCCCTGTACCCAACACCCTACCCAAAGATGTACCTGCTAAGGGTAAAGACTACCACGGCTACGAGTTAGTCGGTCACGAATGGGAGGAGATAGCCCTAGAGATTGAGGACTACCGCAACAATATCAAAGCAATAGCGCAGAAGAAAACAAACTTTGTTAATGCAGTCAAGGAAGTTATCACTGCACATGCAACGCTATCTCCTGCATTGAAGATGTGGCCCCCACTGTGGGACTTGATACCTGAGGACTACAAGGATAGGCATCGCCAAGTAGTAGAGCGTGAGAAGAAAGAGGTCGTAGTCAATGTTGACCTTGGTACTCTGACTGCTACTGTAGTAGCCCACAAACTCACACGCTGATATGCAGTCACGTATATCAACAAAGCTAATGGTACGCCTTGCTATGGAAGCGGGTGCAGACTATTCCAAGCAACGTGAGGAGGGTATGTATACCAACCTCAGTCTGTACAGGTACACCAAGGCATACCATGAGTATCAAGTAAAGCGTATGAAGAAAATCATACGCCAATCAATTCGAGAAGCCCTCGAAGAAGCCCTTAAACATCACAACGTGGAGGTAATCCGAT
>Ga0208975_1000063_pt1 | contig 53389 bp, 60 predicted proteins | sample GreLakmeER78MSRF_FD_187700 | JGI IMG/M metagenome (GOLD analysis project Ga0208975, IMG submission 187700) | Freshwater lentic microbial communities from great Laurentian Lakes, MI, USA - Great Lakes metaG ER78MSRF (SPAdes) | ecosystem: Environmental > Aquatic > Freshwater > Lake | place: Great...
ATCATCGGCGGGTGGTGTAGCAGTTGTAATTGACGAAACCGGATTTGAGGTTTTGGAAAACTTATTAACAGATGTTAATAAATTAGAGAAAGGTTGTTTTATAAAAGCAATTAAATAAAGGAGAATGAAATGAAAACCAAGAAAAAGGAAAAAAATGACAAATATTAGAACTATGGTTCGGGGTGCTTACGATCTTCAAAAACTCAGGATTCAAACTGGAAACAGGATCGTTGTTAATTTTAAGGACCTCCAATTTTTTAACGGATTGCCTTATTTTGCCATTTCAGTGGCGGCGTTTCACATTGGTTTATTTATTGATGAAAGCTATTAGTCTTTTTTCTGGTGCGGGGATTGGCGATATTGGTCTTCGTGCGGCGAATTATGAATTTATTGCCTTTAGCGAGCTAGAAGGCGATCGTCTTGAATTAATTAAACATAATTTTCCTGGCTCCGAGTTCTTTGTTGGCGATATATGGGAAACAAAGAATCATATTATTGATTATGTAAATCTGCAATTGTCATCCACAGGGGAGAAATTAGGTCTAATTTCATGTACTGCGCCCTGTCAAGGCATGTCAAAAAATGGTCAGGGTACTTTATTAAAGAATGCCAGAGAAGGTAAACGACCGAAACTCGATCCAAGGAATCGATTAATAATTCCAGCGCTTGATATAATTAAGTCGCTCCGACCAGAAATGGTCATTTTTGAAAATGTAATTGAAATGCGACGAACCATCATTGAGGACGACGATGGTAATCTAGTGAGTATATTGAATTTAATTCAAAAGAAATTAGCTCCAGACTATGTGGGTGATGCATATGATGTAGAGTTCGCGGACTATGGAATACCTCAGCGCAGGAAGCGATTAATAACAGTTTATAGTCGATTAGACTCTCATCAAAGGTGCTTTCATAGCGGCGGACAACTTGTACCCTACCCCACGCATTCGAGAGATGGTGGCAAAGGTCTAAAGCAATGGACTAGTGTGTCCGAAGCACTTAAAGCATTTCCACCTTTAGATGCTGCTAACAAAAAGGTGGCGACAAACTCTTCTGTTCCTTATCATCGCGTTCCTGTTTTAGATAAAAAAAAATATCGTTGGGTTTCAAATACGCCTCCTGGTCGTTCGGCATTTGACAACCAATGCGTTTCATGTGGTTTCGATAGCAACCCAACGCATTCAACTTCGAAGAATGAATCAGGTATAAACCGTGCATCAAAAGTAACTCCAGTGTATTGTGAGTCATGTGGTGATCTTCTACCTAGACCTCACGTTTTGGAAAAAGACGGTACATACAGGATCATGTCTGGATTCACCAGTGCATACAAACGCATGAGTGCAAACCTTCCATCACCGACACTCACTCGAAACTTTAGTTATGCATGCAGCGACCAAAAAATTCACCCGATTGAGCATCGCGTGCTTTCGATTGCTGAAGCTTTAAAGCTTCATACTATAAGTGGTTACAAATATGAATGGGTCAAAGATGTATGTGGGGTCAAATCTAAAACTTCGGATGCGTTGATTAGACTAGTAATTGGCGAAAGCATCCCGCCATTATTTATGGAGCTTCTCGGAAATCACCTAAATAACATTCGTAATGGGGATTTCATTTTTTGAGGTTTTGGAAAACTTATTAACAGATGTTAATAAATTAGAGAAAGGTTGTTTTATAAAAGCAATTAAATAAAGGAGAATGAAATGAAAACCAAGAAAAAAGAATTAAAACCAATGAGCAGTATAAGAATGATGGTTCGCGGTACATATGATATACAAAAGCTGCGGATACAGATGGGTAACCGGATTGTCGTTAACTTCAAATCAAAGCTAGGCCAAAAACCAAGCACTAAGGAATCTGAAATAGGCACGGATGAAAAGAAGCTGCTGGACAAGATACGCTTGAGTTATCGAAAAATAACTGATGGGGTTGTGGATAAGTTACCATCGCAAAAGAACTTTGTTGGTGATGAACTTATTAGTGACTACACGGAATTGTGTTTAGTCGACCAGTATATTGAACTAGAAGCTAGAGAACTAGACCACTTCAAACAGTTGGAAAAAGAAGTGGCAAGATATAGGCTATACAATGAATTTTTGAAAGGTATTAAAGGCTGTGGCGCTGCTATGTCAGGTGTTATTATCAGTGAGATTGACATAACTAAGGCCAGATACGCATCGTCATTGTGGAAATATGCAGGGTTAGATGTAGCACAAGACGGTAGAGGCAGAGGTAAGTATAAAGAGCATCTAACCACACAGAGCTATATAGATACGGAAGGTGTAGAACAAGAGAAGCAAGGCATTACGTTCAAGCCTTTCTTAAAAACCAAGTTACTTAATGTTCTAGGTGGGAGCTTTCTCAAGTGTAAGTCACCGTATTCAGAGCATTATTACAACTATAAGAACCGGCTGGAAACAGACACCAGGCATCAGGAAAAATCTAAAGGGCATATTCATAACATGGCGCAGCGTTACATGATTAAGCGTTTTTTGTGTGATTTATATATAGCCTGGAGAACATTGGAAGGTTTAGAAGTACATGCGGAATACCATGAAGCTAAACATGGTCATGTGCATAGAGGCTAAAGTAGTTAGTCATGAGAAAGAAGAAAACCAGAGGATACGAGCGAGTCATTAGAGAATAGAAACCCATTTTAACCAAGCGAGTCATGGAAAGCAAGAAAACCAATGCAATTAAGCGAGTCATGGAGGGAAAGAAAACCAAGATAAACAAGCGAGTCATGGGTGAATAGAAAACCAAATTGGAAAAGCGAGTCATGGAAAGCAAGAAAACCATTACCGAGGAGCGAGTCATAGGCCAATTAGGAAACCAGGGTTGGGGAGCGAGTCAGAAGCCATGAGGAAACCATACAGATTAAGCGAGTCAATGGCACCTAGAAAACCAAAGGTGGCGAGCGAGTCAGAAGTCACAAGGAAACCGAATTAAGAGAGCGCTTATATATGAGACAAAAACCTAGCGACGCAATAGTGAAGAGACTGCAAAATAAACTTAATAGCCTATACGCATTTGATGTATTGGTTGTTTCAAGGATACTAAAACAAAGTAGTAGAAACGCAAGAAGGTATATAACTAAGATGCGAGAGCTTGGATTGATAGAGCTTAAGTATTGCGAAGGAAAAAGACATTTTTATAGGACTAACATAAATGGAACTAAAACAATTAGCAACAGTGATAACAGAGTTGCGTGATAAGTATGAACTCGACGTGATGGATATACTAATACTCGATACAGTTAATGATTTATGTAAAGAGGAAGGTTCGGTTCTCACTATGCAATTACTTAGTGCCTTTAAGGGAGCGTCAAACGTAACCACACATGCCCACATGAAAAAGTTATTAAGACTAGGATTGCTTATTCGGACTTATGAACCAACTAATCTTCGCATAAAAAGAGTGAAGATGACGGACGAGGCAATCCAATTAATTGAATTTATAAAAGGATTTTAAAATGGATCATATCATTGGTAATGTTATTAGATGGGCAAACGACCGCAACTTAATAGATGGCGGTTGCCCAAAAGCGCAAATGCTTAAATGCGTTTCACAAGTAGGGAAGCTTGCTGATTACGTTAACAAGCAAAAAAATATACAGGACGACATAGGTGATGTTTTAATAACACTTATCATACTGGCGGCACAACACGACCTAGAATTAGAGGAGTGTTTACATGGCGCTTATGAAATTATTAAAGACCGAAAGGGAGTTATGTTAGATGGGGTGTTTATTAGAGACACAGACCCATCATACGAAGGAGCACTTGCGGTACTAGGGGCGCGTAGGGTTGAACGCAATAAGGGGAATTAAATGAGACAGATGACTAGAGACGAATGGAATAGGCACGTAGCCCTCATAGGAGTTATGATTGAAGCAGATGGTGTAGTGAATACACTCGGTGCTGTTTTAGAAGCGCTGGAACTGATAGAAAAAGATTCGCTATTGGAATACCCAGAATTTTATGAAACCGAGGAAGGAGAGAGCGCTTATTTAAGTATTCAGCACTATAAAGATATTATAGAACTCGCTATCCAAGCATGTGACTTACATGCTGGACAAGACAATAAAATAGCACGTCACTCTGCTAGGGTATCTTTTATTAAAAACGTGTTGCCAGATGTGGACAAGGCGCAACTGTACGAAAAATTAAGACGAATGAGTCCTAAGGAATATACGGATTTATATAGAGCTCATACATTAAGTAATAAAACTTTTGATGATTTAGTAAGGGAATGGCCTAAATGCTGAAGCACAAGATCATTAATCCAACACATAAGGATAGCTTATTGATACAACTTAGACTTAAACCAATTCCAGAAGCGGTGGTTAAGGAATGCACCAGGTATGACAAACCTCCACCATCTGATGAGGCGTATATAAAATACAAACCTTATGCTAGTGAGGAAAACGCTAAACTGTATGAGGATATTTCTAAAATAATAGGTGCTGACATAGGCATATCATGCACTGAAGTGTATGAGCAATTAGGTAAAGAACATAAGATACCCACATCTGCTAGGAAAGGGGTTGTGAAGATGCCCTATAACACATTTGTAAGATACTTTTATGACGCACATAGGTTATGCGGAGTGCAGATACCGACTAAAACGGAAAGAGCTTATCGGTTAGTTCTTAAGGGATATACTGATGAGCGAATTGCTGAGGTATCTGGAGTCTCAATAACAACAGCTAGGCGCATTAAAATACTACTTGGTTATCCAGGGTATAAAGGTAAAGTTTACGATAAAGATTTCATAAACTCAGTAAATAACGCTGTGAAGCGTATGGGGGGTTCTCTAAGCGTTAAGGGGCGGCGTAACGAGTAAGTGCCAGGATTAATATTTAATGTAATTTGAAAAGGAGATAAATTATGATTACGACAGTTATGGTAACAATTTTAGGTCCAAATCCAGTAACAATTCCTATCGTGGTTAATACACCAGCTAGAGCTGTAACACCATCGCTAGAGCTACTGCCGTCAAGGATTAGGAACGATTATAACTATCATCAAAGATACTATAAGCCTTATATCGGTGGTGGATTTGGAACTGGTTATGGCGCGTCATTTGGTGAAGGCTTTGGAGCAGGATTTGGAGCAGGATTCGGTTCTGGGTTTGGAGCAGGATTCGGGCAGTGGTGATGCTTATAACAATAGATTTTGAAACCTATTACGACAAAGCGTACAGCCTTTCTAAGCTGACCACCGAAGAATACATACGTGATGACAGGTTTGAGATTATCGGTGTAAGTATAAAAGAGGACGATAATGCGGCAATATGGGTCACTGGAACTAAAGCCCAAATACGTAAACACTTACGGATGTATGATTGGGCAAAATCTTTTGTATTAGCGCATAACACTTTGTTTGATGGAGCAATACTTTCGTGGCACTTTGGGGTTACTCCGAAAGGTTGGTTGGATACCCTCTGCATGGCGCGAGCGATTCATGGGGTGGATGCAGGGGGTAGTCTCAAGGCTTTGGCTGAAAGGTACAATATAGGTGAAAAAGGCGACGAAGTTATTAACGCATTGGGAAAACGTCTTTCTGATTTTAATGTTGCTGATCTCGCTAAGTATGGAGATTATTGTTGTAATGATGTTAATTTAGCGCATAAGCTGTTTAATATATTACTGCAATCGTTTCCACAGCAAGAGCTTAAGGTAATTGATGCTACATTAAAGATGTTTATAAAGCCAGAGTTGGAGTTGGACATCCCTCTGCTGGAGCAGCACTTAGAAAATGTCAAAGCTAAGAAAGAGCAATTATTATCTGCAGCCGATACTAACAGAAAAGAGTTAATGTCGAATAATAAGTTTGCCGAGCTATTAAGAAGTTATGGCGTTATACCACCGACTAAAATAAGCGCACGTACTAACAAAGAAACTTGGGCGTTTGCTAAGACTGATGAAGAGTTTAAAGCGTTATTAGAGCATGAAGATATTAGAGTGCAAGCTGTTGTAGCGGCAAGGCTAGGCACTAAGACTACTATAGAAGAAACCCGTACGCAAAGATTTATAAATATAGGCAAACGCGGAAAGTTACCAGTGCCGTTGAAGTATTACGGAGCACGGACGGGACGATGGGCGGCAAGTGACTCAATCAATATGCAGAACATACCGCGAAAGTCTACGTTGAAGGCCGCGATAAAAGCGCCTGAAGGCCACATAATAGTTGGTGCGGATTTATCCAACATAGAGTTACGTGTTGGGTTGTGGCTTGCAGGACAAACAGATAAGCTAGACTTACTCGCTAAAGGGCGTGACCTGTATAAAGACTTTGCCTCTGATGTATTTGGTGTGGATTACGAAGCAGTTAGCGCGGAGCAGAGATTTATTGGTAAGACTTCGCAACTGTCTTTGATTTATGGGGTTGGTGCTAAGAAGCTACAAAACGCTATTAAGAGTGGATCGGGTAATGATATTGGAGAAGAGGAAGCGGTTAAAATTGTTAACCAATATCGTGAGACTTACACAAAAGTTGTTGATATGTGGAGTGGCGGTAGATTAGTTTTAGAGAGCATACTCACAAATAAATACAAAGACTACGGCTATAATAAGTTTTTTTCTGTTGATGGCGAGAAAGGTGTGAGGTTACCTTCGGGGCTATATATGCAATACCCAGGGCTGCAAAATGCTCTTGTAGATGGTAAAATACAATGGTCTTATGCAGTTAGAAATGGGCGGGATAAGGTTTACGGCGCTAAGGTATTTCAAGGGCTGACTCAAGCAACCGCACGGTGTATTATTGCATGGCACATGCTGGAGATTCAGAAACGCTACCGTGTGGCACTTACTGTTCACGACGCTTTGTATTTAGTTGTACCTGAAGAAGAAGCCGAGCAAGCTAAAGACTTTACATTAGCTACTATGCGTATTGCGCCTTCATGGATACCTGGAATCCCATTAGACGCTGAAGCAGATTTTGGTAAGACTCTTGCGGATTGTTAACAAAAGGAACCGTATGGAACCCTATGAAGTTTGCGAATGTGGTAAAGGTGTTAGAGTTGGGGAAAACAGCAAATTTAGTGTTAGTTTCTGCCCTCAGTGTGGAGAAACTGTTGCAGATATAGCTGAGGTTGAAGAACAAATTATGTTGGAACAAAGGGAGCATGAGACATGAGTCAAATCAAAGATAAAGATGTTAACGACGCCGCACCATTAATGGACTACTCATATTTCTTTATGATTGCCGAAAGTGCAATGAAAGACATGCACGAAGCAATGATACACAGACAGTATGATAAAGCTCTTGAATATATTACTTTGGCCCAGATTGAATTACGAATGACATACAACGCTATACAACACGAAAAAGAACAATCTAATGGGTAAAGTAGCGTGGTCATACTCAGCGTTAGACTTATTTAACCTTTGCCCACATAAGTATTACAGGCTTAAGATTAAGAAAGATATAGTAGAGCCAGTACAGGAGCACTTGAGATTTGGTCTAGCTGTGCATCGCGCTGCTGAAGAATTTATTAGAGATGGAGTGCCAATACCTACGCAGTATAGTGAGATACTGACACCGGTAAAGAAGCTACGAGATATGGACGGTGAGAAGCTTTGCGAGCATCGGCTTGGGTTAACACGAGACTTGAAACCCTGCAAGTTTGGTGCAAAGGATGTGTGGTGGAGAGGCATTGCGGATTTGATTGTTCTGCGGGGCGACAAAGCATTTGTAGTGGATTATAAGACTAGCAAGTCATCTAAATATGCTGACACTAAGCAGTTAGAGATTCTGTCCCTTGCATTATTTAAACACTTCCCAGAAGTACAGAAGGTTAAAGGTGGGTTGTTGTTTGTTGTAGCTAACGATTTTGTTACGACTGAATACACACAAAACGAATCAAGTATTCGTTGGGGTAAATGGATAACCGATGTTAACCGTTTGGAAAAGGCTGTAGAATTAGACGTATGGAATCCACGACCTAACTTTAGCTGCAAAGGATGGTGTCCTGTTACAGACTGCGCACATAATACCAAAGGGGGTTATTAATGCCATACGTAAACAAGCCAAGACCGTATAAGAAAGAATACGAAGAGTACCAAGGTACTGAAGCGCAGAAGAAACACCGCGCAGAGAGAAACGCCGCACGTAGGAAATTGTTAAAAGAAGGTAAAGTGCATAAAGGCGATGGTAAGGATGTAGCACATGTCAAAGCTATTGATAAAGGTGGTAGTGTTAAGAACGGTGTGCGTGTAGAATCTAAAGCAGCGAATAGATCGTTCCGTAGAGATAGTAAAGGCAATCTAGTTTCAGAAAGAAGCAAACGCGAAGCAAAGAAATAAAGTAGTTAGGGGTTGATGTTAATGTGACCGTCAGTGGAAAACCCACTTTCGGTCTAATGTTATTTGGGCTAAAAGACGACAAGATGCAAATAATAGATAATAAAGCGCTACTTTTAAGGGTACGAGAACCTAACCGTATAACGACTGTTATACCTAAAGCTAAGATATTAGACTCAGGCGAAGTGTTGGTGAAATGGGGGCTGGAAGAAGCCACGGTGCTTAAGAACCTGCGCATCAAGAATGTTCCGTCACCCATAAAACATAATTACGAATGGCCTGGGTTGTACAAACCATTTAACCACCAGATAGAAACGGCATCGTTTTTAACGCTGCACCGTAGGGCTTTTTGTTTTAACCAGCAAGGCACTGGTAAGACTGGCAGCGTTATATGGGCTGCAGACTATTTAATGAATGAGGGTATTATAAAGCGCGTGCTTATATTATGTCCGCTATCCATTATGCAGTCGGCTTGGGAAGCTGATCTATTTAAGGTAGCTATGCACAGGACAGTAGCGATAGCCCATAGCCACACGAAAGAAAAACGGGCGGCGGCAGTTAAGAGCAACGTAGACTTTGTTGTTATGAACTATGACGGATTGGGTGTTTTAAAAGACACGGTGCTTGAACAAGAGTTTGACTTGATTGTTATTGATGAAGCGAACTGCTATAAAAATGTTGGAACGAAACGATGGAAAACCTTGGTCTCTATTATCAAACCCTCAACATGGGTATGGATGTTAACAGGAACACCTGCATCGCAGTCACCCACCGACGCATATGGGTTAGCTAAAATAATTAATCCTACTGGAGTGCCTAAATATTATGGGGCGTTCAGGGATATGGTAATGCAAAGGTTGACGCAGTTTAAGTGGATACCTAAAGCAAAGTCAGAGAAAATTGTTCATGAAGTATTGCAGCCAGCTATACGGTTTACTAAAGAGGAATGTTTGGATTTACCAGATATGACTTATGTAACCAGAGACACACCGTTGTCACCACAGCAGATGAAATACTACGAGCTTATCCGCAAGCAAATGATGACGGTCGCTGCAGGAGAAGAGATAACCACAGTAAACGCAGCGGCTAACTTGAATAAACTACTTCAGTTGTCATGCGGTGCTGTGTATTCGGATACTAAAGAAGTTGTGACGTTTGATGTAAAGAATCGTATGAGTGCGCTGCTAGAAGTTATTGAAGAAGCCAGCCATAAAGTTATAATATTTGCGCCGTTCAAACATGTAATAGATATTATCTCAGAAGAGTTAAAACGTAATAAGATTAGCGTCGAAGTAATACATGGTGGTATCAGTGCTACAAAACGTACTGAAGTTTTCATGAACTTTCAAACTACCGCTGATCCGCATGTACTAGTGATTCAACCACAGGCAGCGGCGCATGGCGTAACACTACACGCAGCTAACGTAGTTGTGTGGTGGGGGCCGATAACCTCTACAGAAACTTACTTACAAGCAAATGCTAGGGTGCATAGAGCCGGACAACGCAACCCATGTACAGTTGTGCACTTAGAAGGTAGTCCTGTAGAGAGAAAAATATACAGAATGTTGTCGGAAAAAATTAACGTACACAATAGGTTAATAGATTTATATAAAAACATCACGGAAGAAACTTGACAGTGTGTAGTTTTTAATTATAGAATTAATTACCTTTTACAAGCGAAGGAGAAACAAATGGAAGAAAAACTCAATGCGGATAAACTAGTTAACATATACGTTAAGATCCGCGAAAAACGCAGAGAACTTGCTAAACAAGACAAAGACCTGGAAGAACAGCTAGAAATAGTTGCTCAACAGTTGTTAGAGATATGCAAGGAACAAGGCGCATCAACAATTCGTACCGAGCACGGTACAATTTCCAGACGTATCACAAAGCGATTTTGGCCTACCGATTGGGATCTGTTCTATAAGTTTATTAAAGAGCACGATGCTATAGGCTTACTTCAACAACGGGTTCACACTTCACATATGGAGCAGTTTTTAGAAGAGAACCCCGACCTGACGCCCCCTGGTTTGAACGCCGATGTAACACAAACAGTAGTTATTATTAAACGATAGGAGAATCAAAATGAGCAACGAATTATCCATATTCAAAGATGGGCTGCCCAGCTATTTGAAAAATATTGAGTTAGACGAAACTACTAAAGCTCTAGCAGGTAGTGGTGGTGGCGGTATGAAGCGCATATCCATCAAGGGTGGTGTATGGCGCATGGTAGTTGGTGGTAAAGAAATAGCAAAGAATGAGGAACGTTCTTTAAGTGTAGTGGTTGTATCCGCTGCCGATAAAGTTATGCGTAGTTACTACGAAGCGCAGTACGTTGAAGGTGGAGATCCTGTCGCACCTGTATGCTGGTCTATAAACGAAGCAACACCAGACCCCAAATCATCTAAACCTCAAGCCGCACGTTGTATTGATTGTGCCAAGAACATTAAAGGTTCTGGACAAGGCAACGCTCGTGCTTGCCGTTACAGTCAACGCGTAGCTGTAGTGTTAGCTAATGAGATTGAGACAGGTGATATATACCAAATGGCACTTCCTGCAGCGTCTATATTCGGTGATGGCGAACCTGGAAAGTGGCCGTTGAAAGCGTACGCTAATATGTTGTACAACAACAAAGTACCTATTACGGCATTGATTACTGAAATGCGTTTTGATACAGACAGTGCGACGCCTAAGATTACCTTCAAACCTGCTGGTGTTTTAACCGAGGCACAGCACGCTAGGGTTATTGAGTTGGCTAGTACCCCTGCTGTTAAACGCGCTATTACTATGACGGTAGCCGAAATAGATCAAGTCAAAGCCGCTGTAGGTTTATCTGCACCTGCTGAAGTAGTCGAACCAGTGGAAGAAGAACCTAAGAAAAAAGGTGCTAAGAAAGAAGATGCACCTGCAGAAAAAAAGGATATGGGTTCTATTATAGAAGAGTGGGATGACTAACATGACTAGAGGATACTCAATGGATTTAATCTCTCAGATTAAACGAGCAGATAAAAGCTTACTAGGTGTTAGATTAGGCAGACTTTGCACTGATGAAGGCATCCCTGTAGTACAAATTGCTGAATGTTTCAATGTGACTAGAACTACTGTCTATAACTGGTTTACCGGTAAGACCGAAGTTGCTAAAAAACATATTGAGGGCGTGGAGCAGTTTATAAACAATATGTGCTAAATGACTGCTGGAGAGGCTAGGTTAGCTACCAAAAAGGGCGCGTCCGTCACGCTCCTGCCTCTTCTTTTTTGACGGTATGCTAGGGACGGCTATGGTTTCACGAAACGAATTTTTGGCATTAGTGCTGCCACCTCTTGAAGAAGGGGAACACTACTGCGGTTGGGGGATTAAAGGCAAGGATAATACCCGCCAGCGATTTGTTACAAGCATAGAAGCGCTAAGCGATAACTCTGACGAACTGCAGAAAGCCGGATATAACTCTTTTTATGGAGTTGCTAAGTATGGGGCAATAGCAAATGGTCGTTTTGCAGTCAATGTTATATCTCTTAAGTCTTTTTTCATTGACCTAGACTGCGGCGACAACAAACCTTACGCAACATTGGATGATGGAATAGCTGCGCTTAAACAGTTCTGTAAAAACACAAGTTTGCCCAAACCAACTATTGTAAAGTCTGGGCGCGGGGCACACATATACTGGATTCTGCAAGAAGCTATAGATAAAGAGGATTGGAAACCTTACGCCGAACAATTAAAACAACTATGCACACAACATAAGTTTAATATCGACTACGCGGTTCCCGCAGATTCTGCGCGTGTATTGCGCATGATCGAGACTAACCATATTAAAGATCCGACTAATCCCTTACCGTGCGAGATTCTATATCTAGCCCCACTTGTAGCTAACGACAAGATAAAGGAGTTACTTGCTCCTGCTGACAACATACTAAAAGAAATTGCTAAGCGATTTGAAAGCAAGCCGCTTGACGCTGCTACTGCAGCATTGGTGGGTTCTAGTCAGTCTAGGTTCGAGACTATTCTCTTTAAGTCACTCGAGGAAAAAGGCTGTGCGCAGATAGCTAACATCTACGAAAACCAAGATAAGCTAGAGGAACCCTTATGGAGAGCAGGGTTATCAATTGCACAACAATGTGTAGATCGTGATAAGTATATCCACCTTCTAAGCAACAACCACCCTGACTATTCCCATGAGCTTACTGAGAAAAAAGCTAATGAGACTAAAGGCCCCTATACCTGTGAGACATTTAAAAAGCTAAACCCTACTGGGTGTGAGGGATGCAAACTTACTATTACAAGCCCGATACAACTAGGCAATGAGATTGCGGAAGCAACTGAAGAAGATAACACCGTAATAGATGTAATCCCACAAACGAAAGAGCTTAAAAAGTACACGATTCCTAAATACCCCCACCCATTTTTCAGAGGTAAGAATGGTGGCATCTTCGTGCATACAAAGGATAAAGAAAACAATGATAAGGACGAGGTTATATACCCGTACGATTTTTATGTAGTTAAACGAATGAGTGATCCAGATATAGGCGAGACGCTATTACTTCGCTTGCACTTACCTAAAGATGGGGTTAGGGAGTTCATTATACCGTTATCTGCCGTGCTATCTAAAGACAGGTTTAGAGAGGTAATTGCCTCGCATGGTATGGCGGTATTGAGCAAACAACAGGACACACTTATGTGGTACGTAACTAAATGGGTTGAGGAATTACAAATGACATCAAGAGCAGAAAAAGCACACAAGCAGTTTGGTTGGTTAGAAGATGACTCCGCAATAATTATTGGAGATCGAGAGATACGAGTGAACGAGACTATTTATAGTCCACCATCTGCACCCACACTACCACTGATACCGTTAGTCACACCTAAAGGCGACTTCCATGTATGGAAAGATATTATCAACATCTACAGCCGCCCAGGTATGGAAGATAGAGCGTTTGCATTTTTCATGGGGTTCGGTTCCCTGCTACTTAAATTCACCGCACTGGATGGATTTTTACTTAATCTGGTCAATAAAGATTCTGGATCAGGTAAGACCACAATTCTATACGCCATCAACAGTATATACGGGCGGCCTAAAGAGCTTATGCTATCTCCTAAAGACACTCATAATGCGCGTATGCAACGTGTCGGTACACTACAGAATTTAGCTGTTACGATAGATGAGATAACCAATATGATGCCAGATCATATGTCGAGTTTGATTTACGACATAACATCAGGTCGTGGTAAGCACCGTATGAAACAGCATGAAAATGCTGAGCGTTTGAACCATACCAAATTCGCTGCAGGGTTAATAAGCACAAGTAACAGGTCTGTGCCTGACGCATTGCTATCCATAAAGAGCTTCCCAGATGGTGAGTTGAATAGGCTACTAGAAATAAAGCTAGATAAAGATGATAAACAAGATCCTATATGGGCAAGGTCGCACTTTGATAGGTTACTTAAAAATTATGGCCATGCTATAGACCCCTTTGCGAGAACCATATTAAGTCAGTTGCCTATGGTCAAAAGTAAGATGGAAGAGATACAGGCAAAGGTAGACATAGCAGCGGATACTAAAAGCTCTGAAAGGTTCTGGTCAGCAATGGTTATGTTAAGTGTTACCGGCGGTGCTATTGCTAAGCAGATAGGGTTGCACGACATACCAATAAAACCTGTATTCAACTTTGGGATTGACCTGATAAGGAACACCCGAGCAAAAGTTAAAGACTATATGTTTGATGTTGAGGACTACCTCGGTGGCTTCCTACAAAGGCACTTCCATGAAATTCTTGTTGTGAACGGTGAGAAAGATAGCCGAACTGGACTTGAGCATGGGCCTATACGCGAGCCTCGCGGTGCGCTATCAGTGCGCTATGAGCCAGATACCAAGATGATGTTTGTTGTTATGAAAACATACCGCGATGACTGTGCTAAGCACTTTGTTAATTGTGACGAGTCACTTGATACCTACCGTAAGAGCGGCGCGTTATTGGCGGTTAAGAAAAAGCGTATGACCGCTGGCACCGTTGCTAATACTCAAGCTGCTGTGCCAGCGTTATGCTTCGATACCACTAAACTAAACACATTTAACGATACTATAATACTACGCGATGCAACCAGTGGAATTACAGATAGTGATCCAATGGCATAAATTTGAACCAGGTACGTCGCTATTTATACCTTGTTTGAATCGTTCTGCTATGCAGAAGTTTATGCAGCGAGAAGCTGATAGATTGAAAATGTGCTTGATGTATAAAAAAGTTATTGAGAAAGGGGTTTATGGTTTGCGGGTTTGGAAGATAGCAGATACAATAGAGACTTGATGTATCGTTTCACTCTCCCTAGTGTGCACCCTTTTTAAGGGTATTTAGCCCTTGGTTATCCAAGGGCTTTTTTTAATCTTCAAACGATTCTATTAGCTTATCCAGTTCTGGTCTTAGAGCTTTATTGAATCGTATCCCATGTATCATTTGCTCTTCAGCAGCTTTTCTAGCCTTTTGTGAGCGGTTCAAAGTGTCTTGGGTTATCCTAGCTTTAGGATTGATTCTTAGCTTATTAAAGTCAGCTATGTCCTCTCGCGTTTCTTGTAATAACTCATAGTCACCAGACTTAATCGCCATGTCGTATTTGGTTAACAACTTAGAACGTTTTGCTAAAAGCTCTCGCTCAAATTCTTTCAGCATACCAATCTCTTCATAGGTTCTTGTTAGATTGGCAGGGGAGAACCCGATAGCTTGCATCATCAAGTTATAAGCACTGAGGTCCTCTACTATAGGTTGTCCTTTAAGAGTAAGCGCACCTTCATTTGCGAACCGCATAGCCTTCATACCATTTTTAATGAAACTTGGCATCATAGCTTCTATACCACGGTACGTATGCCCCTCAGACATCAACTGCGCTCCACGTCCGGCATCAAATACAAACGCACCTGCGGGTCCAAACGCTTGTTTCATAGCAGTTAGAACGTAACCATGCTCCGCTACACTACGAGGATCATCTCGGTATATTAAGTCATTAGCTACACCGACACGATTAGATAGCTCAATATTTAATGCGTAGTTGGGTAAGCCTTTATACAACATCAGATTAGACCATTCCTGCATCATTACATCGAAGTCATATGGCTCGTCATCATCACCTAATAATGCGTTTACCATTGTTGCTAGAACCGAGGTTGCCCCCATAAACGGTAGCCCTTTTATACCAGCAAACGCAAACGCCGTGCCGTAGATACCAAATAACTGACGCAATGCCTCTTTTCTAACATTAGCATTCTCGCCTTTTGCTGCTTGGTGGAAAGCACGAGCTACAGCAAACGCTTGGTTCCATATAAATGACTTAAATGTAAAGAACACACGTCCTAACGGATGTTGCATATAAAGCGGAGCAGTTGAAGACAAACCAGAAGTATTTATTTGCTTAACAGTATCTACCGCATAGTTAATAGCATCTTGTTCGTTCATAGGCTTAATGCCTAGCGACGGATTACCTTTAAGCGCTAGCTCATAAGCTGCTATTGCTGTTGTGCCACGGTTCATTACTTCAGTAACATGGAATGGTTTAGATACCAAATCCATTATTTTTGCTTTAACCCCTAAGAAGTCCGATGTTGTCTCACGACGACCTTCTAATACTTCTCTAGCCAACGTATGTTCTAATTGGGCATGATCGTTAAGCGTATCAAATAATTTTTGATATTGTTTAGGTATCGTTTTATGGAGCGAATAATTGGTAGCCATTTTAGTGGCATTAGGCATTACCATAAACGCCGAATCAAACCCATACCTAGCGCCGAGCATAGGCAAGGTGAACATAGGCAGCGTAGATAAGTTAACTAGTGCTGAAGAGATGTTTCCAGCAATGAATGTAAAATAACTTAACGTTGTGGACGCGGTTGTAAGCTTGTCGTAAGTTGGGTTGTGAAAGAAACTACTTTGCTTCTCAATATTTTCTGCAATAGCCACAATCTCAGGGGTGCCATTATTTTCAGCTTCTGTGGCTATTGCTCTCACAGCACGGTCGATTTCTGGGTTGTATTTAGACCTAGCCAACTTACGTGCCCATTTAATCATGGTCTCGCCATAACCGCGCACAATGTCACGCTCCATACCCAGCACGTTCTCAGACTTCATGAAGTTCTTAGCGAGAGACTCCGCAGGGAATAAGGACAGGTATGATTGGTATATGGTGTCTTTAACGTCTTGGCTGGCACCTTTCTTATTGAGGCTATTCATAACCTGCACAATGAAATTCGTAGGAGGTAAGTCGCCCTGTTTGAAACTAGCCTTTTGAATAGTTTGGTAAGGTTTTGATTTAATCCCTTTTGGTTTTAGTACCTCGTTGATAAATCTTTCGCGTTCTCTAATAGACTCAAACGCAGATGCTGCGCGTTCGCCATTTATATCGTACTCAACCCAAAAATCGCCTTTGCGCAAGAATGGGATATAAGCTATTTGGCGCTTACGAGCTTGAAACTCTCCTTTCAATTTTGCAGCTACTGATCCTTCTACAATACCTGGGATTTTTTTATCTGGATCACCAAATAATATTTTTTCGTATTCATTAATAGCATTTGAGTAACTATCACGAATCATGCGGTATGTTTTACGCACATCGGGGGGTAACTTGTTGTAGATATTTGATAGCTTTTTATACTCACTACGTTGCTTATCAGTTAATCCGGGTTTATCTAAGAACTTACCATCCAACGGATCTACTTGTTCCAACCGTGCGTCATACGCCATGTTCTCCATGGCTCTAAATTGCGCAGGGTGAGTCTTTTGTACTTTTTCAAAAAACTTATAGTTGTCGTTTATTACCTTAACCATCTTCTCTTCCATACCATGACGAAGCTCAAGAGAAGATAATAATTTTTGTATGGACGGAAGCTCTTTTTTATATATGGTATTTAGGTTGTCTAAACGCAGAAGCCCTGAGCCAAGTGATACTAGATTACGAGGTAGATTAGATATGTAATTTTTTGCGCCTTCTATTGCCCGTCCTGTCAGACTAGGCATTTCCTGACCAATCCTACCTACTATATCGAGTCCTTCCCTAGCCGTATTAGGCGTTCCTAAAAACAGCATATCTGATAAGGAAGGTTCTACATCTGCTGATATATCAATCGCATCGTTAATCAGTTTCAGCCCCGCGTCATAAGCATTAGTACCTTTACGGAAACCAAAGAACTCTGCTAATACTCGCATGAAGCGTTGAAACATATTCTCACTTCTAGGAGCTTTGATGGTCTTAAGCAATGCTTGGAACTGCGGGTTACTTACTAACTCAGCAGCAAATTCCTGCATATTTTGACCACCATAGAACCCGCCTAATTGATTTTGTAGTTGGTGGAACAACTCGCTTAGCTGTTTGGTGACTGGCAAATTAGGACTATTCAGCACATGAGATATAGCCGCGTGTATCGTTTCATGCAGCACTGTGTGCTCATTCAACCCATGTTCTGGGCTAAGCGTAATCGTATCGGTTATAGGATCGTATGAACCCGCTTGATCGTTTTCTACCTGACCAATTTTAACTTTAGTCTTAAGCCCCAGCCCTGCTATTTTGTTTAGTATTCTTTGTACATTTGGGTTGTCTGATACATGCTTTAAATGCTGCACAAGACCTTTGAAGTTGCCACTTTTAGCCAAAGCTTTACCCATCTCAGTCAAATTAGGACCTTGATGTTTTGGAAGGTGGAATACACCTTTACCTGCTATTTTTTCAACATTACGGAAAAACTCTTCTTCCGATAGTTTTGGTTTACCAGCAGTGGTTTGACTTGCTTTAGCCTTAGGTTTCTTTTTAGCTTTAACTTTAGCGTCTTTAATACGCTGCCCCATAACAGAATCAAATTCATCTAAAGCTTCTTTATTAACCCCTGTCACAAAATCTTCACGGGTTTCAGTTGGTGCAGCAGCCAACCTATCCAATATTGGTTCTAATTTAGGCTCTAGCTGTAAGATTGCTTTACGTGATGCGCTAAGGTCTACTTTATTTTTCTCTACGCGGTCTTTTACCCCTTTACCTTTATCCGGTGCATTTGCTACATCATAGGCAGTAAAGTATTTATTAAGCAGGGTAGGTAATTTTAAGTAGTTGTGCGCAGGGGTATCTTCTAAACCCTCATACGATACTAAATTTGGATCGACCCCAGCATCTTCAGCAGCGGTGCGCAGTCTGTTTTTGAGCAGCTCAGTAACCCGCCGGTCAGCTTTGGTTGTAGGTTTAGGTGTTGGTTCTGGTTGTTCCTCTAGTGAAGTATCGACTCCTCTTTCTCCTGCATTAGAGACGTCAACATCATATCCAGTTGGTCCCAATCCGCCGATGTCAGGTGCTCGAGAGCCTCCGGTATCCTCACGTTCAGACTCTGCGCTTCCGATAGTAGCTCCAGGGCTAGGTTCAAATCCTCCGGTTTCAGTTTGTGTAGTTGGCTCATTCTGAGTCTCCATTTCTCTAATTTGAAATAAAGGGTCGCTTAACAGTTTTTCTATTTTTGTCGCCGCCCCTGCAGGTGCATCTTTACTGTTAGCAAGTGCTGTCAGCATATCCACTACTTCTTTTGACTGCTCAGGATTTGACAAATCTTTACCGGCAAATGGTCCTTCAGGTCGTAATATTTTGGCAGTATTACCGACACCAATAGCTTTACCAAAAGCTTTTAATTCATCTTTAGTGGAGCCGATAACAGTTCCGTTTACACCTATTTTTTTATAACGGTTTAACCGTTCTTGTTCTTGCGTAGCCTTTATACGCGCTTCCGCTTCTTTGTTTATGGATTCGTCAAAAAGGTCTTGCTGTCCAGTCTCCAATACATCTTTTACAGCAGCTTCCCTTTCTTGATCTTGTTTTTGAAGGCCCTCATCAAACTGTTCCGTCCATGAGCCTTGCACAGCATTTTTATATTTCTCGAACTCTTCTTGTCTAGTGGTTGTTTGCCGTTCACGCAGTAGTTCATTTACACGAGCTTGTACTTCTGGATCCAATGATCCTTGACCAGTTTGTATTACTTCTTGCGCTTGCGCCTCTATATCGGCATCTGTTTGTTCTTGCTTTTGAATATCCTCATCAAACTGATCGAACAGAGTGCCTTGATTTATTTTTTTATCAGCTTCAGCAGCAGCTTTTTGTCTAGCGCCCGCTTGTTGTTCACGTAGTATTTCGTTTGCACGAGCTTGTACTCTTGGATCTAACGACCCCTGGCCTGTTTGTACTACTTCTTGCGCCTGTGCTTCTATATCGGCATCTGTTTGTCCTTGCTCTTGCCTTTGGACGTCCTCATCAAATTGTTCTGCCCAGGAACCTTGTGTTGCATTTTTATATCTTTCAAATTCTTCTTGTTTTGCTTGCTCAGCCGCAGCCGCTTCTTCTTGTTGTGCTTGCTCAGCCGCAGCAGCTTCTCGCTGTTTAGCAGCCTCATCCGATAACGTTCTACCACGCTCAGCCGCACCGCCTACTGCTCCGAACCCACCGCCCGCAATAGCTCCACGGACACTGGACTCCATGATTCTGTCCCATTCCTTGCTTTTAAATATCTGTGGGTGGTTAGCGACAAACTTCTCTGCGGCTATACTAATAGCCTCTTGTGCACCTTCAGTAAGCCCTTCACCAACGGAGCCTTTTAAAATACCTGCTGATACGCTACGCAATAGGCTTTTATCCATACCAGATTTCTCTAGTATTTTTTCCACTACGCCTACTTTAAGAGGCCCAGAAATTTGCTTAGCTAATTGTGCAGGGAGAATGGAATCTAACGCAGCGGAGCCAGCACCAAAAAGTAAAGATACGCCTACATCTAACTGACCTGTTTTCTCATAGATATTTTGGAATATCTCTGGGGCGTTTTGTGCGTAAGACCCTAAGAATACACCTACATTTGTACCTAACGTTTGTTTAGCAGCAATTTGTGGTGCGGCACGTTTCATGCCTTCCGTAACAAAAGCTTGTGCAGCTTCTCCAGCCAACCCTTTTTCAGCGGCTTCAGACGCGAGTGACTTACCTACTGAAGCTAAAGCGGCACGCTTAGCAACTTGCCCAGCACCCAGTCCGGGTATAAGCGAAGTAGCTATGTTTGGTAATTGCTCACCTATTACTTCAGAACCAAACTGAAGCGCATGATAGGGTGTCTCTACTTCTTTATATGATTTGAAATACGCAGGGTTAGTAGCCTCTATCTCTTGTTGAGTCTGCTCCGCTTCCCCCATCTGACGTTTTGCATACTCTTCAAAGCCTAGTTTTTTTCCTACCATAGCAGGAATTACATCACCGAATGTCACACCCAGTTGTTGTGCACCACGTTTGATACCTTGTCCAGCAACTCCTAAAAGCCCAGGCCCATAATCCTTGCGCAACCGTTGCATCTCATCCCTATCATGAAGCTGTTGCGCTGTTTGAAGTATGGTATTTTCATCCGCGCCTTCAGGACCTTCGATGTTATAAACTTTACCGTTAGGAGCTTGTACTTTATAGATAGGCATATTTATTTATTTATCTTGAGGTAGTATTCGATAACCTGGAGCGATAGGAGTTTGTGTATTAGGAGTCATAGCGCCAAATACCCCAGTCTGTTGATCTTCGTACCTATCCCTAGACACTGATTCGATATAATTAAGATAGGCCGCCCGCGCTTGTCTGTCAAATGCTGGATTGGCACCAACTTCTGGGGTTCTGCTATAATTTGATTTTTTTGCATACTGAGCTTTAAAAGCCTCATAAGGCATCTCTTTTCGTACTTCATCAGCAATAGCAGTTAAGCCTTTTAAAGATGCCGTTCCTTGTTTACTGGCCGTTGTTGCAGCAGCTCTCGTTTGGGCAGCTTGAAGTTGTATACTACCAGCAAGAAAGGTTTTAGCTAAATCTGCAGCATTATTTACATCGGCTACACCACCTTGAATAAGCGCACTAGCCACAACATCGCTTCGTTTTTGGCCTATTTCAAATGCTTTCATAAGTAGACTATCTCTGCGATCTACATCATTTTTAGCCTCTGCGCGGCGAGCTTGTTCGATAAGTGCAAATTCTTTAGTGCGTTGACGGTCTGCTTGTTTTAGTTTTTCATACGCGTTTTGGTAATCTTCAGCCCCAACCATAGCACCCTGCCCAATATTCACCAAAGCGTTAGGGTGGGTTCCTGCCATCATAGCAAGACCCGCTTTAAAAATTGCCATAGACTTAGCTTTTTCTTTATCTACACCCGCTTCTTCAGCTTCTTTGCGCAACATTGATTCGTACTCGTGGAAGGCTTTACCTCCCAATTGGTTCCCTTTAAGTCCTTCCATTAAGGTCTTTTCTCGCGCCTCAGAGTCCTTTGTATAGTCTCCTAAGACACCCTTAACCATTTTCATTGCAGATGGCACTGATGTTGAACCTATACCATACCCCATAGCGCCAAACCCACCACCTTGTCCTGGCGATACTGGCGGAGCTGGCGGAGCTGGTGGTGCAGCCCCTACCTGAGCGTGTGCTTTATCTTCTTCGGGGGGTTCTTGGTTGCCCCCTCCAGGTAAAGACAGGCTAGTAAAATCCTCTAATGATTTTAAATGACCAGATCGTGGGGTTAACATACCTTTTTCATTAGAATAAGCACCTGACGGTATAGGTATATCATAGCCAAGTGCACTTCCAATAGCCGCTGCGGGTCTACCTGCAGCATCCATAACCCATCGTGTGGGCGCACTAATCACATCCTCCCCTACAGCCCCCGTATATTTTAGTGCTTCCCATAACTTGTTTAACTCCGCAGCATCATATTTTTTCCTTACGTCGCCACCATTATCAAACGCAACAATCCCACCCCCCGCCATACCTGCAGGAGGTAAGCTAGTAGGTAGTTGGTCAATACCCCCTTCCGTATCTACTCTCTGCATAACTTGTTGAGCGATGGGTGGTTGCTGTTGTTGCGCTTGCTGCATAGCCATCATACCTTTCATGCGGCTTTGCATGTCCATTTTCTCTTCAATTAATGGAATCGCAATATACGCTGGAAGCGTTTTGCCCTGCATAGCTTCTTTAAGCTGATCTACAGATAGTTTTTCCGCATCAGAAATTCGGCTAAACGGATTCATAGTTATCTACGCGCCTTTTTCAATGTTTTACGAATCATTAAGTCATCAATGCCTTGAGCATCCTCAATCTTACCACCAGCTTTATTGTCAACCGCCTGTGACGCTGCTGTAACAAACCCAGCGGCTTGAGACACTGGATTAATATTTTGATAATAACTTGTTGTTTGTTCAGGTGTATAATACCCATGAAGCAGCGCACTATATTTTGCCATCAAATCCGTTGGGTAATCCCTTGCTTGGTAATACTGTTTAACAGCTTGGTCTATTTTTGCCTGTTCCAAAGCTTGTTGCTCCGCACCTATATTTTTTTGGAACCCCATTCGCTCAAGATCAGCTTGTTGTTGTTGGGCACCGATATTAGCTAGATTCACACCAGACCGTCCTAATAAGTCATATCCCGCCTGCGCCCCGGACACACCTTGTAGACCAAGACCCGCTCCTTGCATACCCAGTTGGGCTCCTTCCATACCTTGTTGCGTTCCTGCTAATTGTGTCCTAACCCCTTCTAAGCCAAGCTGCGCACCCTGCATACCACGTCCATACAACTCACCGGCTGCACCCAAACCTTGTAGTCCAGTTTGAAGCCCCTGTAGTCGTGCGCCAATACCAAACTGCTGGGCTTGTTGTGCGTCTTCGTATGCCTTTTGTAAGCCAGTAGCTTGCAAACCTTGCATTTGTTGAGTAAGCGCACGTTGAGCCATAGCACGTTGAACAGCATCTCTTGACCCACCAAACGCTCCGCTTTTAATAGCCTGTGCCTGTATCTCAGGCATTATGTTTTGCTGGTAATCTTGAATAGCTTGTTGTTTCTGCACGTCTACTACATTTTGCATATACGGAGACATATACGCGGCAATATCGCCAGGATTAGTAGCCATACGTCTATATAGGTCGCCTGTCATCGCCGCCTGTTGCCCATACCCAACAGCTCCAGGGGCTAACCTAGCTGCGCCCGCACCGTATGTTGCCCCCATGCCGCCATATTGTCCACCACCAGCAACTCCTAACTGCTGTCCTAAAGCCCCCGCCTGTTGCCCAGTTTGCCCGTATCTAACACCCATATTGCCATAGCCAAGTGCCTGTTCTGCGGTTTGTGCACCCCCCAAACCTGCTTGTGAAGCCGCCCATGTAGCCGATCCAAACTGCCCAGGCCGTTGCATATTTGCAGCCTCATATTGCACTTGCTGCTGTATAGGACTAAAGCCAGCGAAATAATCTTCTGGTTTAACGCTATACGGTGTAAATGGTTTTAATCCAGTTATTTGTAACTTACCATCTGGGCCTTTTTCTGTTTGAAAATACTCTTGAGTAGCAGCTCCTATAAGAGCTTCGGATTGTGGTCGCAAATGCTCAGGTATATTGTTTATTGTTTGTACACTGGATGTATTACTCCCTCCACCTTTATCACTCATAAATCTACTCCTATTAAAGTGGTATGTTTCTTAAACCCCGTTTTTTCCCATAGCCTCAATCTAGATCCATTGGCATAGGCTTGCAACTTTGTTGCACCATACATTCTACAAATATCACTTAACTGCTTGAGTACGTCTTTATTAGCTATGGACTTACCACCACATAACGTAACAAAAGCAACCCGCTGATTTGGATAATTAACAAAAGATACAGTAATTGCCCCTTGTATTTTACTGTCTTTATCAACAATAACCGTTAATAACCATTGCTCATTCGTAATAAACGCTTGTACATGATGTATATTGTAGCAATGTGTGTCCTCTGGTGCGTCTATTGTAGCTAAAGCAGCGGCAAGAAATTCCTTTACTAATGGCCAAGTTTGCGCTAAATAATTTACATCGACTGGTCTAACAATTAGCTCCATCTTGTCCTCAATTCTGTAATACCACCACTGCTATGCCCTTCACCCCCACCACCTTTCCCACCCTTACCACCACTGGGGGCTGCTTGTTGTGGTCCTAATCCATTTGCTACTACATTCTCAATATGCGCGATTAAGTCTTGTGAAGGAGCATAAGAGCTATAGGAAGGACTATAAGGAGCTGTAGGGGCTGCGTAGTTACCATAGCTGGGCATATAAATTGGTTGTTGGTACTGTCCACTAGGGGAAAACTCCTGATACCCTGGTCGATATGCTGTGGTGTATGCCCTTTGATAATCTTGCATCCTTTGTACTTCAGGAGCTGTAGCCCCCATAATTACAGCCCCATAACCAGTTAAGCCTTTTTCTAACTCTCCCATCAAAGGTTGAATCTCTTGTTGGGTTATTGGATGCCCTATTAACTGCTGATAGGCGTCTTTTAAAAACTGCGTATTGGATGCTAATGGTCTAGCAAAATAAGCATCATACATCGGCACACCAGAAGGTATGTTACGCCCTAAAAATCCTTGCGACGAAGGACCATTAACTGAAGTACCTGATGGCTTGTACCCCGTAGCCGTTTTTGAGTTTACACCTAATGCGCTATTGTTTGAGCTACCAGCGAAATTCCCATACATATCCCTAGTAAGTTCTGGATATACCGTATACGTATCTTGTGCGTATTCTGGGGGGCTACCATCTGCAAACCTACCAAGTACCGGATCGTAGTAATAATCCATAATTATCTCCTTTATGCAGGCAACATTTTGCGAGCATTTATTTCTCTACCTTGTTTCTTGTTACCAGTTCTCGCTTTACGGACTTTGCTCATCATGTCGTATAGTTGTTTAGCCCCTGCATCAGTAGACCCGTTACCAAGATGTGACACAACATCAGCAGGAATAACAAATTCTCCATCTGCTAATCTAGCAGGTTGCCGTGCGCCAATCTTTGCGGGTATAGAGTCAGACATCCCATCACCAGGGCCTTTCAAAAGTCTACCGCCGTCTGAGTAACCTCCTAAACGCCCACCCCCCATGTATCTTAGACTGGATGGTAATGAGGTAATACTTCCATCTGCCACATCTTCTGATCTAACTATTTCAGCACCAATAGGCATTTGTCTAGGCACAGCGTACTCAGAACGACTTATTTGAGATTGTGGGTACATATTTGGTTGAAACGCATCTGCAATTCCACCTTCAGCTAACGTAGCCACATTGTATCTACTAGGTTCATAATTAAATCTACTAAGAGAACCTGTATACGGCTCCGACCCAGGCATTTCTGTATTTGGCCTATTGGCCATTGTATTAATCAATCCACTGCTTATTGCAGCCGATGTAAGTGGGTTCTGCACCATATAATTACCTAGCCGTTCTGGGAACTTTAGACCGCCAGGAGTCGATTTAAACACATCCATAAGACCTGTTTCTGGGGCTATTCTAGCCACATTTGTGGCTGATCTTGCCATATTAACTGTTGGCCAAAGTGACTGACCAAATCTAGAGCCACCAAGCGCAGCAGTCTCACCTGCCGCAGCCCCACCAAGCCCTCTAGCAGCGCCCATAGCAGCTCCAGCTTCCGCACCGCCTAAAAGACCTCCAGCCCCAGGCATAATAGCCCCACCAAGTGCCCCCATAAGTGCGCCTTTAAGTGGGTCGCCTCCAGTTAATGCTGCTGTACCAGCCCCCATCCCTGCACCTAAAAGTGCCCCAATGGCTAATGCTTGACCCATAATAACCTCCAAAATAAATTAAACATATTATTAATCATTTACCTAATATTGTCATGTAGTTTTTCTTGCTAAATATACAATAGATCCTACAGCAGATGGGATTGATGGATGGGCGAATGGGGTCGTTTGTACAGCTTCATACAACATATAAACGCCATCAACAGGACCTGTTGTGCTGTAACCTTTGTCTGTAGCCCAATACACCTCAACTTCATCATCGGTATTACCCACAAAAGATACTTCAGAATACGCACACACAAACCCTTCTTCACCAGGAGTCGCACTTTTACGAGATGGTATCGCAAACTTTGTTGCAGAACCCGCTAGATTCGCCCCATTTACTTTTAGCCATGCGGTAACATAATGAATAGCATTATCCGTATTCACAAATTGAAGACTGTAGGTAAGCTTATAAACTGCAGCGTAAGTCGCAACAAAAATACCCGGTGCTGTTAATGTCCAACCGTTTGCGGTATCTAATTGCCCCCACTTCACTGCTGTAGGTGTGTTATCTGCGGCGTATTGATTAGTAAGGTCTGAAGCAGAGATATGCGCAAAGTTAAACGCTTGATTAGGATTTGGTCCTAATAGTGCCCCTGTGATATTGTCGATTTGATTGAAATACAACCGCAATATGCTATTAAGTTGGTCTTGATAACGTTGCGCATATTCAACAGGACCTAACGGTAGATTGGGTGTTTTTGAGCCTTTAATATTTGTTTTCATTAGCTGCCCCTTCTACCATCAGGTCTTATATCAATACGTGGACTTCCTAACTGCCATGTAACTCCTAATTGCCCACCAGAGCTGATCTTAAATGCTATCTGACGTCCACGAACTCTTGTATAAACTTGTGGGGTAAACTGTTCAACTGTATATTGTTTAACAGGCCCATACGCTTGACTACTCGTAACTGTGTCTTCTTCCGTAGGACCATAACCCGTTCCAGGAAATGCACGAGGTCGAACTTCCATTACCACTGACGGGTATACATTATTCTCATTACCCCCTGAGCCTGCAAAGGAGATGTCTGGGATAATCCTCCATACAAAGCCAAAATTATGTCCGTCGTTAATATCAAAATCCGAAGACTGGATATAAGCAGTAAAAGGCAACGCGGAGGTTGTCGAGAGATCATCTACCCCCGTTTCGTGAAACAGCAAGGTACCTGTTTCCGTATCTCCATACGCAGCTAATGGATTACTTTGTATTGGTGTATCCAACCAGAATGTGCGAGATAATGATCCGTAATACCAAATCTGCTCTAAATGATTATAAATCACATACTTATCTATAGTAGGTACACGGCTTTCTTGGGCAGCTAAGGCTACTTCTGTATTAGATACGTAGTACCACCAGACTTCGTTATACCCTTCATTAACACCAGCAACAATTTGAAACCTTTGGTCGAAGTTAAGATCATTGAAAATATACTGCCGAACAGCGCAAGGGAGTGTTTCTACACGACCTGTATAAGTATAAAACTTATCAGTGCCCAACCAATACGCCACATTATTAACTACCGTTGCGGCATTAGGAGACATGATTGAAAGGTTATCCCCCAATAACGTAAAGCCAAACACATACGGAGGGCCTAAAAACTGCATTGAATATAACGCGGCATCTGTCCAAATCAAGATTTCTTGACGAGTTTTCTTACTGGTCATAATGAATGAGCCATTTGTCAAACGCGCGTCACCTGCTTGTGATCCAGGTATAGTTGGATCCCATACATCATATTCTTCTTGATCTGACCATCGAACAACTAAAGGATCGAAATCACTACTACCATACGAATTACACCCCATAGCGATTACAAAACGCGTTACATCTGATACAACAACTTGATTTGTTCCTACTATAGGCACATCAGGAACTAAAGGTTCTGCAGCGGGGTATGTCGCTGTGTTGTTACTCCAATAGTAAATCTTACCCCCACGAGGGTTAAGTAAAAGATCTTCGCCGTAGTTGTCATTAGACCACAACCGCATCTGTTGCCCAATCCCAGACCCAAACTCAATATTAGAGGCTTCCCCCCAACCTGTCGTACCAAGAGCATTAGTTACTTGATAGACTTTGATTGCTGGTGGGGTAGTCGCCCCGGTTGTAGGATCCAGTCCATGCTGTACCCCCGCGTACTCCACTATAGCTGCCCCGGTGCTATGAGATGCTGCGGTAGTCCCCATGATTCCGCGCGTGCAACCTGTGAGTGTTTTTGATGCCGAATTTACTCCAGTGTAGCTAATAATTTCATTACCTATTTTAACAACAGCATACGCCCCAGTTATTCCAAATGTAGTAGGTACAGTAAACCCAGTCACACTCGTTAAAGTAATTGTAGTTACTGAAGCGTTGATACCGCCGTTAATAGTAGTGCTTGCAAGAGTTTCGTCTGATTGCGCACCTCGTGTGCAACCTGTAAATGAAGTTGATGTTACACCGCTATAAGTTATACGTTCACTATTAATTACAATCACACCAGAAGCAGCGAATCCTGTTGTATCTGTTACGTTTATTGTAGTTGAAAGTGCGTCTAATAAAATATTACCCGATCCAGAGGTATATGTAAGATCGGTATAAAGACTAGTATTAAGACCGTTCCAAACACCCGCACCAAAACCATTACCAATTGTATAAGCCGCTAGACCAATATTTATTTGGTATTTAGCTATGACCGCGTTACCCCCACCTGATGTTGTGGATGTAGCATTACTAGGTACTTCTATCTGGTACGTATTAGCATCAATGATGTTTATTATTTTAAACTCAGCGTTTATTTCTGCCGCTGGTATACCTGCAAAAGCTGTGGCCCCTGAAAAAATAACATAGTCACCTACTTGAGCACCGTGGGTTGTGTCGGTAACAGTAACAACCACCGAAGTATTGGTAGCCGCAAAAGGATTATTTCCCATTGGGTTAGTTGTTTTACGAAGTGGGGTAATATCACGATACTCAGTTAACCCATTATTAACGTAGTATTTAAGGTGCGTACCAATACCTATTAAATTATTATTGCTTAAATCCACCCAATTTATAAGCATCCGGCATACACCTTTATAGGTGTATCCTGAAGTAGCTCGTACCCAACCACCTATCTTTTGCGGGTATCCAGAACGAAATCGTATCTTGTCGCAGTCATACCAACCACCCTCATTAGAGTAATTAGTACCTTCACGGTTAATACCTGGGCGAAATTGTATTTTTTGTAATGGCATAATTATGAGTAGAGTCTAACGCCAGTTTTATCGATAACCAACTTATTCCTACGAGGAGGTTTGTCGGGCGTGTTAGGCACACTTATATGTACCCATGAATTAAATTCTAAAATGATTTGATCGAAAGGTAAATCCCTATCTAAACAAATGTCTATTACCTGTTTGGGGGTTAAACCAGTAACATAAAAATCCGCAGCACATCCTGTTATATGCTGGCTTGTATCCTTAGACCCCACTGCATCGTTTACTTGTTTTAAACGCAGCCCCGAAGTAACTATCACCGGTCGCATATCGACCGCAGCTTTGACCATCTCTAATAAATGCGACAACCGTTTTAGGTTTTCAGTTTCCGCTATATTAGGTGTATTGATAAGCCCAAGCCTTGCCGCAGTATCAGATCGTATTAGCTCTTCAAGTGTGAAGTGGGGTGATAAATTCACTTATCAGTGTCCTTATCAGTTTTTTTGGATGCCATCTCCATGATCTTCTCAAGTGTGCGTCCACCAAAGTAAAAAGACATGATAAGCATACCCCACTGCCCAAGAAGCTCTACATAATTCTGATTAACGTTTACATTAAAAGCAGAGCCAGTAGCAAAAATAGCGTAAGCAGTGAGGATATAAATAAGCGTCATAGGACGAATATTTTTAGATAACCAAGAATCAGACCTCATATCAGCTTGAAGCCTCTTAGTTAACTCAGCTTGCTCCGACATATCTGCTTGAATTTGAGCTAACTCACCTTTTTGACTAGCCTCCATCAAAGCTACTTTGGCAGCGGCTTTAGCGGCAGGGTCAGGTAAAATTCTATCAATCAGTTTTAGTCCTACATCAATTATGCTGCCTATTGGGAACATCTCACACCCCTCAAGTTATTTGTTAAGCGTTTTCAACGTCTTTGCTAGTCTGGCTCGTCGCCCTAGCGTTCCAGGGGCTTTAGCAGCTTTAGCTAATGTCGTAGCAGGGATTGGTTTATTACCAGTTATCTTTAGTTGTTTGCGTAAAGCACCAGGTTTTTTGATAGCGTTTTGAATCCATTTTTCAGCCATTTTTACTCTCCTTTTAAAGTAGCAATTTCAGCTTTTAACGTTTCTACTTGTGCAGCCAACTCTTTAACTGCGTTGATTAAAGCATAGGTAAGCTCAGACGAATCAATAAATTTATATCCATCACTACCCGTATCTACAATTGAGTTAAACGCCGTTTTTTCGGTTTCTTGTGCTACCAACCCAGTAAATTTCTTATAGCTTGTAGCACGTCCTAGCTTAGTCACATCGTTATAATTAAAGTTAACTGGGCGAAGTGTTTTAAGAGCCTCTAACCCTTTAGTGTAATCAACTACATTTTCTTTAACTTGAATATCAGATGAAGCGGTAAATGAGCCCCCTCCAGGTTTCTTTACTGTACCTGCTGAAAATTCAGCATAACCTGTAGAGGTAGAGGAGGTGTAAAACCCTAAAGCGTTACCCCCACTAAAACCTATACCTACTGTAGTACCAGTATGATCATATGACATCCCACTGGTACTAGTACCTACACGAACTTCACTAAAACCAGACCCAAGATTAACCAGTACATTTGAAGAAAAAGTCTTAGAACCTGATATAGTCTGTGTACCCGTTTTTGTGACGATTCCCGCGCCATCAAGTGTGGTACTACCGGTGCCCCCCGCCGCTACTGGAAGTGTACCCGCCGTTAAAGCACTAGAAGAAGTTGAATAAATCGCACGATTAGATGCACCGAAAGTTGTTAACCCAGTACCTCCGTTACCGGTACTTAATGTGCCCGCGAGAGTAACAGCACCTGTAGCAGCCGTTGATGGGGTAAACCCAGTCGTACCTGCACTGAAAGAAGCTACACCAGCCGCAGCAGCCGCTGACGCTATCCACGCCGTTCCATTCCAAGTAGCAACTTGACCATTGGATGTACCCACAAGAGAAGTCACTGCCGACGTACCATTACCAACCACTAACCCGTTAGATGTGAGCGTAGTTTTACCCGTACCTCCAGAAGCTACTGGTAGTGTGCCAGTAGTAAGCGCACTAGTTGACGTTGCGTAAACAGCTCCACCAGAAGTGAATGTTGTGAGGTTTGTACCTCCATTTGTAGTTCCTAATGTACCTGTAACCTCAGTCCCTAAATTTACGTTAGCCGAAGAAGTTAATGCCCCTGTGCCGCCAGGAGATTTTACAAAACCTGCTGTGAATGTAGTAGACCCAGTACCACCACCTGATACAGTCAAAGTACCAACCGCCGCAGTTTCTATCCCAGATACTGCATCAGTTCCATCACAAAATACTAAGGTAGACTCGCCATCCTTAATCTCTATCCCACCTGTTTGAGCGACTGTCTTAACGTATATTATTTGCCCGCAATCATTACGAACTACATACAATTTTGTTTGTGTTGGAATAATTAAGTTGATGGAGCCAGTTGCTGGAACTACTTTATAAATACATTGAAGCACTGCACTACGAGCTTGGTCAGAGGTACCATCAAGAGCTGTAATCGTATAGTTCCCAGAGATTCCATCCAACTCAATAATGGATACACCAGCAATCGCCTGTTCAAGTAACTGCCCGACATTCTTATTTGTGGTTGTGCCCCATAGACCTGCTTGCTCACCAGCACCAATAAGTTCGAGCCTTAATTTTGGAGAATATGTCGAAGCCATTTTTACCCTCTACAACAAATAAATTGTTATCAATAATCCGCAGCCGATTCCTAGCGCCCAAAATGCTAAATCAAGTCTACACCCCCAGCTACATCCATACCATACATCGTTGCGGTCTAGTCTTTGTTTAATCTCTCGCAGTATAGCAAATACCATAGTCGCCACAGCCGCATATAGACCCCCTATCACCAGACCGATTGATACTGTAGCTATTAACCCAGCAGCAAAATGTGCGGTTTGGTCAATAAGTTCTTTTTTTAATCCCGCTTCCATAGATACCTCGCCTATAATTAAGTCGGTATGTCAGTCCATGTTACAGTATTTTGGTTGTCTACGGCTACCCAATCTGGATTTTGGTTGTCATCAATTTGCCCCCAAACCAACACGTTACCTACAACTCCGTACCCAACTACACCTGTAGGATAAACATTAGCCCCTCCGGTTACAGTTACAGTACCAACATCACCAGTACCCGCTACCCCAATAGGGTACACATTAGCCCCTGCGCTAACTGTTACATCCCCAACCTCACCAGTACCTTCTACACCTGTAAGATCAACATTAGCCCCTGCGCTAACTGTTACATCCCCAACCTCACCAGTACCTTCTACGCCATCTACACTAATATTCTGATCTGTCTCAACTGATACTGTGCCAACTTCACCAGTACCCTCTACACCTGTAAGATCAACATTAGCCCCTGCGGTAACTGTTACGTCACCAACTTCACCAGTACCTTCTACACCATCTACACTAATATTTTGATCGGTTTCTACCGATACTGTGCCAACTTCACCAGTACCCTCTACACCTGTAACCGGAATATAGTTATTGGTTTGTGTAGTTACATCACCAACCTCACCCGTACCTTCTACACCATCTAAATGAACTAATATTCCACTTATGACGGTTATGGTACCTAGCTCAGTAGTACCTTCTACACCTGTAAGATCAACATTAGCTTTACCAGTTACGGTTACATCACCAACTTCACCAGTACCTTCTACACCTGTAAGATCAACATTAGCCGTACCAGTTACAGTTACGTCACCAACTTCACCAGTACCTTCTACACCTGTAACTGGGATGTAGTTACTTGTTTGTGTAGTTACAGTACCAACTTCACCAGTACCTTCTACGCCTGTAAGATCAACATTAGCCGTACCAGTTACAGTTACATCACCAACTTCACCAGTACCTTCTACACCAGTTGGATAGGCATTAGCCCCTGCAGTTACAGTTACAGTCCCAGCAGCACCAGTACCTTCTACACCAGTTAAGGTAATATTAGCCTTACCCGTTACAGTTACGGTCCCAGCAGCACCCGTACCTTCTACACCAGTTGGAGTAGTGTTAGCCTTACCTGTTACCGTTACGCTACCAGCCGATCCAGTGCCTTCTACACCAGTAACACTGACACTTACATTATCAACTGTTGTGTAGGTGATAATAATAGCGCCTGGAGCACCAGCACCACCATTAGCACCTGTTGCAGGATCTGCACCTGTACCGCCACCACCGCCACCATAATCACCACCCGCACCACCTGCACCAGACGCACTACTGTCTGACGAACCAGACCCACCGCCACCGCCACCAGCACCTGCTGTGCCACCTGCAGTTATAGTAAACTCGGTACCCGCACCACCCTGACCACCGGCACCTGATGTAGTAGTTACACTCTCGCCACCACCACCGCCACCACCACCGTTAGTACCTGCGGTACCGGCATTTTCGGCTGAACCACCCGCACCACCCGCACCACCACCGAATTGAAGACCACCCGCACCACCAGTACCAGTGGTTCCTTGAGCTCCTGCGCCGCCTGTACCACCGCCACCACCGCCACCTCTATCAGCTCTATTATTGGAATCTCCACCAGCCCCGCCTGTGCCTAATGACGACCCTGCTGCGCCACCACCACCTCCTGGCCCACTACCATTACCCCCACCGTTTCCGCCAACTCCGCCAGCCCTTTCAGTAGTAGCAAAACCACTACTGGTGCTACCACCGTTACCACCCGTTTGTGAATTACTACCAGCTTTACCGCCAGCCGCTGAAACACCAGTAGTTGTAGAGGTCGGCGCAGTATTAGATGAAACTTTTGTGGAGGTATTCCAATTTAACCAAGTATCCCCACCGGATGTTCCCACAGTGCCCGCAGTAGTTCCGCCTGTTCCTTTAGCGCCAACTGATACATAAACTGTTGAACCAACAGTAAAATTAAGATTGGTACTTTGCCCCCATGCGCCACCACCACCACCACCTGCGCAGCTAGATGAAGACCCTTTACTACCACCGCCACCACCACCTATACAAGTTACTGTGGCGTTAGAATTAGGAAGATAGTCCGACGGTACCGTCCAGGTAGTCGTGCCAGTTGTGATGAGGATCGTTTTTGTAGTCATGTCTACACGCTAAAACAAAAAGGAGCGCAAAGAACGCCCCTTTTCGTAATATGCAAGGTTATACTCCGCTTAAGCAATACGGATAATAGCGTTTGAAGCGTCTGCTGTTGGGAATATAATTGCAAAATCCCCTGACGTTGATGTTTTATCACTTCCAAAAGCTAATGATGCTACAGCTCTATCTGAGTTAGTGCTGTTGTAAATTAATGCTCCGTTAGCCGTAATCGTTGCATTTGACCAAGTAGTATCTGAAAAGTCTGTATACGCTGTAGTACCGGATGTTGTGGGAGTCACGTTAGTAAGCGTGTTACCACCAGTCGTATATCCATTGCCGTTAGCTACCTCATTGGTTGATGAGTATGCGGTAGTTGATGCACCTAAAGTAGCTGATGACGTGTATAACGCAATCTTAAAGGTGTTACCCGTACCGTTTGTAAAGTTATGATATGCTTGCATCAATTCTGACTTGAAAGATGTGCACATTGCATTGGTTATAGCCATTTGATTCTCCTAATCTAAAAGTTTAATTAATTCGGGATGCCCTGCTTCCCTAAGTTTATTTGCTAATGTCGTTTTGTTAGATGAAATTGCTTCATACATATAGAACACTAAGATGTCCCGTATATGCTCTTTAAAAGCTAGTGCTTGGTCTTTAATTAATGGGTGACTATTACCCCCCACATATATAATTTTATCAACCGCTCGATCCACAATTTCTTCGGGTGTAAACCCACGATTTACTGAGGTAAGCACTTTTACACTACCAACATCGCCAAAACTTTCTACAGATAACATTATGACATCCTTATTATTGCGCTATTAGCTGAATTTGTTGGGAATTGTACCGTAAATGCCTTATCGTCGACAATCTTATCACTACCAAAATTTAATATGGCGATAGATCTGTTTGCTTTGCTTGCGTTGTAAATTAAAGCCCCACGACAAGTAAATGACGCTGACGCCCAAGTAGTATCATCAAAGCTCACATATACCACAGAACCTGATGAACGCACCGTAGCTCCAGTAAGCACATTACCACCAGCAGTATACCCTGCCCCATCAACCTCATCGGTTATTGTATAAACAGTGGTGTCAGCGCCCAAATCCGCATTAGCGGTATATAGAGCTATCTGAATCGTGTCTATAAGAAGATCGTGTACACCTTCATACAACTCTTTTTTAAATGACGTGGTTTGAGTTTGCGTAATCATTTAACTGGATACCTAACCTGACCATTACGATAAGCGTCTTGACGGTTTCTACCATCACCAAGTTGTTTAAGCAACAACATAGCTTCTTCATACCTTTGCTGATAATAGCTCATCATATCCTGCTCGCCTTTCATAAACACGTAGGCTTCTAATAGCGACCCATATAATAATGCTGAGTAGAAATTATCACCTAACCAAGACGTACCCGCGTCTACAATACTTTCTGGATAGTAGAAATAATGAAGTTCTGCTTCATAATTATCATCTGGTGTTGGCCCTAATATGAAAGACAGCTCATCTGGGTTGCCTTGTCTAGGACCAAATATCGCGTAATACTCAGGAACACCTTGGGCAGTAGCTGAAGTTGGATATGACTGCCGTATAAAATTTACATCTTTATCAAGCAAATAATGGTATTCGTCATCACCATCAATCACAGCTAATGAAAAAACAGACAAGAAATCACTTGGGGCCGCTAAGTATTTATTTCCAGCCGATAGGGTACCTGTCACATTCTTACGCAATGCTGGTAACTGCACTACGTTATAGATACGCTGCTCAGCGTTTTTTACAAATGTGGCAAGCTCATCGGCTGTAAATACATTTTCAGTATAATCCTGAATAGCTGCAGTGAGTTCCGTATAATTCATTAACCCATTTTCCCACTAGTTTTACGACCTTTGATGGCAGCTCCATACCCACGCATCTCCCCAACACCACAAGGATTTTCTGGAGGGTACTTACCTTTGCTGATGCCGCCCACTGATATGTTCATCTCATTCATACATTCAGCGCCTGTACCATACTTTGAATAGGTTTCTACATTAGTAGTTTTACCTTCCATCGTATGCGGCTGAGCGTATTCGGTTGCTGGTTTGCTGTTCTTAGCCATTATTTACCCCTTGAAGTCCCACGTTGGTTCATAGCACGCGCCATGTTACGTCCGTATTTTTTCATAGCTTCAGACGTCACGCCACCCTTTTTCATACCGTGCATACGGGATTCGTGCGCCTTAACTTCTTCTTTAGCAATTTTTTTCATCGTATCGTTAGCCATGTTTATCTCCTAAATTATTGATATTACCACATCACCTACATAGGTTTTAGCCACAAGATCATTTGGTGTCAACCCAGCATCATTAGCCCTGGATCCTCCAACTGGTGCCCACCCCCACTGAAATATTCGACTACCTTCTTCAGGAAACCCAAACCCAAGAGGTGATGTGCTATTTGTTACTAAATCTTGTAAACCTGATTGACCTGATTGTACATAACTAACGTCTGGTCTTGGTTCTCTAACTGCTTGTGGATCATTTACAGGATACATACCAATCATCAACTGTGGATGATCTGGATCCCAACATGTCTTACATACCTTAACGCGATAAGGTTTAGTCTTAAGTGTTTGTGTGCGAAGCTCTTTAAGCTTATACCTTTGCCCGCACCTATCACATTCGGCAATCGCATACTTACCAGACGCAAATCTGTTAGGCATATGTTACCCGTAATAAAACATATTCCGTGGCACAATCCGCAGTGGGGACGTATCCCGATCTTCTTCTGCCGCTAACTGCCACTGTTCTTCGTATTCTTGTTTAAGGAACGCTATCCTATTAGTATCTACTTCAGGTAATTTAACACTTAAATAATAGGCAAGACCTGCTACTAAGGCGGGTAATAATCTAAATGGTATGTCCTGCTCGTATGTGCCATTAGAGCCAGCGTCTTGAAGGCGCTTCATTCTCCAATACACAAACAAGTATTGATTCCCTGGAGGGTTTGGAGTAGGCCAAATATTGATACAAGGTAAGTTTTGCACAGTGACGTATGTCGTTGGTCCTGCTGTATGTGAGGCCGCCGAAGTACCGTTTTGCCCACGAGCGCAATTCAACAACGTGTTATTAGCTATGTCTACGTTAGGATAACTAATAGTCTCTGAGCCAATCTTTATGAACCCAGCCGCAGGTAGATTTGTTACTGAAGTTAGAGCTATAGTTGTCTCAGTCAAACCAATACTTGTGTCTAACGTAACAGTGGTTGTGTATTCTTTACCTGTTTGACGATTAAACCACATTTGGATTGGCCGCCCTTGGGTGAGCTTATTAGGAATAGTTGAGTAGGTAGGCTCTGCGATTCTACTAATATTTATGTCGGTTTGATTAGTAGTACCGTTATTCTGGCGAACAACATGATCTAATAAATCAATAGTATCCGACGCTATAGGATATATTGCCTGCCCAGTCACCAACGGTATGACACCTTGCTCTACCGTCCATAAGTTCAACCCTCGATTAGCCCATTCAATGGTTAACAGGTTAAGACTTCTTCTAGCCGTACGCCAATCATAGCCACTACGCAACTCTTTACCGCAACGCTCAAAACTTTCTTCAATCAAGCTATTGAGGTCTAGATTAAAGCTTGTAGCACCAGATGTACTCATTTTTTAACTTTTCCGCCTCGTTTGTACATAGTAACCTTATTAGGATTATCCTTACGGGTAATCTTTTTAGGCTTTGGCATTTTGGATGGGCTTATAGCCCCCATACCTCTACTAGCTAGCACTTGCCGCCTTTTTTCATGGTGACTTGTTTAGCTCTTGTTTTACCTTTAGAAGCCACACCGTCAGCCGATTTGTGTCCAGCAGCTAAACCACCAGCAGCCATTTTTTTAGTTACTCCACCTTTTCTCATAACAGCAGATGTAATTGGAGGTGCTTTTCTTTGTGCAGCCGCAGGAAGGGGTTTTCTTGCCGCTACAGGAAGTGGCTTTTTCTCTTCCATTTCTCTTTGCTCATGCTTAATCATAGCTTTAGGAGCGCCTTTTCCTTTCATAAAAGCCACTTCTCTTTGCATCATTCCTTTAGGTTCTTTCATTTCTCCACCTTCCTTTTTAGAAAATTCACGGCCTACACTCTGTGGTACACCCACTTTTTTAGCAAAATCTTTGCTATGGGCAACCGCTCTCATAAACTTTTCCTGCTTCTTTGATGTGGCAGGCATTACACAAACCGCCCTCTAGTCTTACCTTTTTGCGCTATACCGTCAGCCCTACGAGATGCTGAAGAGCTAACTGAACCGCCTTTAGCATACTTCTTAGTTTTTACCTTACCGCCTTTTTTCATGTTATACGGGTTTTGATTATATGGGTTTTGAGCGTATGGGTTTATCGCTTGTTGCCCAATCATCGACCCAATTGAGTCGCGCATCCATGAGGGTACTGTTGATACGCTACTACCAGTAGTAGTACGTGGAGGTAAGGCTACTGGTGGCTGCGGTTGTACTTGCGGTTGTGGTCTTGCAGGCATTGGTCTTCCAATTATTGGCTTTCCAGGCGTTCTACCCCTTAAAACTGAAGGTATCTCCTGTGCTGAGCCAATCCCACCAAACGCCATTTTTTTAACTTTTTTCATGGTAATTAACCCTTATAGGAACCACTCAGTTTATCTAATTTAGCTTCTAATCTTAAGAACCCATCATCAAAATGTTCTCTAAGAGCGTCAATATCCGACTTAACCTCAGCGCGTGTTATATGCTCTCTGGCAACTTCTTCTCTAGTCCTATTTAATAGGATACTAATTCTTTGAAGCTCCTCAAATTTTTCTTTAAGCATAAAACCTAGTATCCCCACAAAAATTGTTAGGGCTATATTCCAATACAATATATCCATATGGCCCACTCCCTAACATTTCCATCGCTTACGCGCCTGACGTAGCCTGCTATTAGGATCATTTGCTGCTTCTGTAAACTGCTTCATTTGTCCCGCACTCCTTGCACAAAATGACTTTCTTCTTTTTGCTCGTGCCTCACTAGGATTACTTTCTGTTACAGCGGTCTTTAGCTTGGAACCGGGATTGGCCCGACGATAGGCTGCAACACCTTTTTGCGTCATGCCAGCACCTTGTTTAGTCGGACGGAAATTGCCCGACTTAACAGATGTTTTTATCCCCATTCCTTTAGCCATACTTAAGCTTTAACCGCGCCATATAAAGCTAAAATCGCCCAACCTGTTCCAATAAATTGCAGAGTTGCGCTATCACCAATAGCATTAAAAGTGATCGTGGCGTAACCAACACGGTTTGCTGGAGTCAATACACCCGTGTCACCACCCGCTGCTTCTCCTGTGTACACAATGGTCTTAATTTGACCCGCCGCACCATCAGCCAACGTCAGTGCATCACCTGTACCTGTTGAAACAAACGCCGTGGTAGTGGTTGTTATACTGACCGCGCCCGCGCCTGTACGTGTGTCAGGAGTCGTAATTACTGCGCCGCCGATAGTTTGATTTCCCGTAAACGAATTAGCCGCATCAGTACGAGCAATAGTTGCGCTAGTACCGGGGAATGTCATCGTTGTGCTATCAGTACCAGCAAAAGTAATACTGTTATTTACCGTTGCGGTTTTGCCGTCAGCAATAGTTAACGTAGACCCGGTGTTAGGGGCCGTAATTGCAACCTTATTGACTGTTGTAGCTGTCGCTACTCCTAACGTTGGGGTAACAAATGTTGGGCTAGTCGTTAACGATATAGCACCAGAGCCATTTACGTTCTGACTTAAAGCCGTCGCTACACCTGTACCAAATGCTGTGATACCGGTGCCGCCTCTTGCCACGCTCAACGTACCCGTTGTACCATTTACAATCGGTAAACCAGTACAGTTAGTTAACGTGCCAGAGTCCGGTGTGCCTAACTGAGGGGTAGTCAGTGTTGGATTTGCTAGGGTACGATCTGTAAACAGATCATCTACCGTAGTTTGGGACGTTACATTGTCCTGAACCACAACCGCCAGAGCTGTACCATCAATTGCTACTTCTGCAGGCAGTTGGGAGATTTTTGCATTAGCCATTTAATTCTCCTAAAAATTATCGTCCGGGCATACCCGCTTGCAGTACAGTCATAGTCACTGTGCCACCATTAGCAAGGGTATTGAGCCGAACTGCTGAAACTGGGAAATCAATATAGTGAGTAAAATTTTCATCCCCAGTAAGAAGGTAATACCCATCTTCTTGCAAAATAGCGTCGCCATTTTCCTGCAATAAGAAGCCCTCGTCAGCCAAAGATGCCTTACTAATATACCAAGTCGGTGTAATCGCTGGGTCCAGCACATTATCGTAGGTGTGCTGAATCGTAACTTCTGACCCAGACGACATTTGAACCCCCATACTTACCTGGAAAGGCGCAATATAAGGGTCTAATACGACTGGGGCACTTGTTCCGATTGTGGTTGTTGAAACGACTATTTGGCGCATTTTCGCCTCCTATTAGACGTTTTGTTGGCCAGCCAGCGGATCTTTAACGAAGTAAGTGATATAGCCACTAACTGCACCCGTTCCATCAGAGTTCTTAACTGCCGTTACATACGACATTTCCGTAAGAGCATCGCCAATTACAACAGTACCTACGCTAGTCGTACCAGCAGCGATACTTAGATTATCAGCTAAAGAATTAGTATCAGCAGTGGCAGTGGTGTATCCAATAGTGCCCAGATCGACGTGACCTGTGCTATCGGTAGCCCCAGGGATCGACACTGATAAAACCACAGCACCGTACGGGAGAATTAAATTAGCTGCGCCTGCAGCAGAAGAAACTTTTACTTTAGCGGCGGAAGTAACAGATGCGTCAGCAATATAAAACTGAGCAGCCATTACACCAGAACCACAATAAGCGGTGCGCGTTGTATCGCCGCCGCCTGAACGCCAAATACTTTGGGTAGTTGAGAGAGCCATGTTATCCTCGTGTAGTAGCACGTCACCTTGAAATCTCTACTAAGTCTGCTGGGTCAGTTTTCAAGGTTTTATATTCCCAGACCTATCTTGTTTTTTACTCTTATTTATGTGTAGTGTCAAGGACTTTTAAAAACAAAGGGAGCCGAAGCCCCCTTTGCAAACCCTTATAAATAAAGGGCTACCCCTGCGAACCGTACATCCCGAGAGGATCACTCCACCCAAACGAGTACCGTTCTCTTGATTTGTAACGTACGTTACCGGTATCGAAATCACCGTCCATTGAGTTCTGTAAAGGAACACGGATAAAGTGCTTCATACCGTTAGGTACGTCGGTCGTCAAGAACCACGCATTAGTGTCAGTCAAGAAGTGGTTAATGGTGTAGCCTTCAGCTACAGAGCCGTTATTCTTGATAGCATTAATGTCGTTGTCGTTCGTACCAACACGCAGTTCAGTTTCGAGCAAACGGGTTGCAACGAATTGAAGTGCTGGAGGTACGATTAATTTCTTAGGTTTAGCAGCGATCAACAGACCACGTTCATCAGTCCAAGCTGCGATTTGAATAACTGCGTTCTCAAGAGACGTTTCATTCAAGTCGGCTGGGGTTGATGGGACGTTGCTGTTGGTGCCACCAGAAATTAATGGATGTGCGCTAGAGAACAATGCTTGACCGTCACCACCTGCGTAGGTTGAGTCAAATCCATTATTCAATACCGCAGCAGCCTTAACTTGCTTCGTGTACGACATAGCACGGGCCAAACCTTTGGTGTAGCGAGCAGATAAAGAGTCATAGAGGTTGTCCTCAATAGCCTCTTCCGTCAAGCTAAATCCAAGAGCGATAGTCTCATGGTTGTATCGTGCAGTCCAAGCTTCTTGCGCATTGTCATATGCAATGGCAGCACCCTCGTTTTTCACAGGGGCAGCAGAGAAGCCAGACAGTTTAGTTTCTTCTTCAAAAGAACGCTCAGAAGTCTCAGTTTCGTAGATTTCTTTGTGTTCTTCACCATAACGAGCATACTCAAGACCAAACAAAGCGTTCAGTCCAGGGAGCAGCTCTTTCAGTAGTTGTGCGCGTGAAATAGCCATTTATTCGCTCCTTATACGCCGTCTGTGTTGTTGTATTGATGTAAGTTCAACTTCACAATGACTTCGGGGAAACGAGTCTCTCCGCTGACAATATAAGAAGTATCAGGAACTACATCAATGACCCGAAGAACATATGTGTCTGTGGTACCAAGTGGGCTATTATCCATGGCGTTATCGGAATTACCTGTATTGGTAGATCCACCATTGTCGATAATAGTCGCGTTTGTACCAATAGCTGCACGAGTCACATATGACATAGTAGTACCAGATGAACATACTGCAACCTTAAAGACTGCATTAGGATCATCTACTACATATGCAAAAGCATCGGAAGCCACTGTATCAGCGGGCCAATATTGGCTAAACTGTTTTTGCTTAGTTACAGGATTGGTAAAAGTACATCCCATAAACACGCCAACAGGATAGACGTCTGTTTCATTAGTTACTGCGGAACGAATACATTGTCCGTTTGTATCTACTTGCACTAAATCGCCGTAGAAGATGTCGGTATTGTATCCAGAATCAATCTGAATCTGACGCGTTGCGCCAGCATACGCCATACCATCTAAACGATTTATTGGTCGTAAACCATACGGAGCAGAAACGGTTGGATAAGCCATTTGTAACTCCTAAAAATTAATTTCCTTTTCCAAAGCTATGCGAAGATTTCCGCTCTCTAAAGATTGGCATCCTCGGGTCACTTTGCCGCATTAGATTGTTGTCCACAGCCTCTGTTTGAGCCGCTGTCTGCCCTCTATAATGCTTGGCACGTTGTTCAACGAACTCTTCAGGTATTTTGCAGAGCAACAATCCGCCAATCTCGATATTGTCTTTAAATCGACTATCAGGATCGACTAACAGTTTAAATTTTGGTTGCTCTTCAACACGCACAGGTTCCCAACCTTCTCGGATTTTGGACGAGACGTTACGGTTATCTATGCTATTAAGTGTTGAGACGCGAATCCAACGATAAGCGTACCCAGCTTGTTTGTCAGGCTCAGGGAGTAACTCAGGAGGCATCCACTGCTTAGGGCGCTCATTCATTACTCGAGTAGTCATATCACGTTGTAATTTGTTATCAGCCATTTTGGGCCTCCAATTTTCTAAGTTCAAGTCCGTACTGTTCAGGTGTAAGTCCCAGTTTTTTTGCTAATGCAACTTGGCTCGCTTTTAGCCTTATTCTGTTTGAGGCTGTACTGCGAACCGCAGGGGCTACCACTGTGCTCGTTCCTGTGTGAGCTTGCCCAGTTCGTGCCTTGCTCTCCGGTACCTCGGTAGGGAAATACTCTGGAAACCGTTTGCGAATTGTTCTGTCCAAAATCGCGTAGTATTCGTCAGATCCTATTACCACATCACCGCTTCGCTTCAACTTTTCGTGTAAGCCTAATGCCGATGCAGTCATTTCATCGTCTGTTCCATACCAAGGGTTGCGTTCTTGCCACGCAGCCAATTTCTGGTTAACAGGACGTGCCTCTTGGTTATAGGTCTGTTGCGGTTGTTGTTGTACCTGAAAATTAGGCTCTTGTAAAGTAGGCATACGAAAATTTTGTGCCTGAATCATTTTCAAGTTAGCTTCTTGAAGTGCTTGTTGCGCTTCTATTAACTTGTCAGAGTCACCATTGTCGTAGGCTTCCTTATAAACCCGCTTAGCCATTTCCATCTCAAGTTTGGCGGAATTGCTCAATGCAACTGAGTATTCTCTACCGCCAACATCCAACACAGTTTTTATTTTCTGGTTCTCTTCCATGAGCTTACGCGCAAGATCAATAGCCTCTTGTTGCTCACGATAAGCTGCTTCTTTAGCACGACGTTCGTCATGCCAAACCTTTTTCATTTGCTTGAGCTTTTGTTTTACTGCCTCATCATATTGTTCAAGGTCGTCTTGCTCGAGCTCTTCTTTTAAGTTTTGAGGTAATGGATCACGCCCACGATCCTGTGGTGGTGTATCGTCCTCAATTTCAATCTCGAGATTGTCAGCCTCTTCACGTCCTTCTGTAACTGAGACCTCTTTATTTTTAAAGCTGTCTGCTTCCTCATCAGGGAATTTAAACTGACTATTTTCAAAGTTAGGCATCTTGTCCTCCTATAATTACATTAGATTTAATTCGGTTTTTGTTACTCATTTTCGTTTGATCCCTCTAGGATCGTCTACAACACCTTCGACAGAATCATCATTAATAATTCTGAACTCTTTTCCGTGTATGACTAACCTGGTACCGGCATTAGGACGCACTAGAACAAAGTCACCTTTCTTACACCAAGGACCGTTTGGGAATCTTGTCTTGTCCTGATAACAATCCGGGCCTAAATCAACAACAAATAAGACCGTAGTTAACAGTTCTTCGTAATGTAGCGTAGCATCAGCTTTGATAATCCCGCTCTCATACTCCTTTTCAATATCAGGAATCGCACATAGGATTCTGTATCCAGATGGCTTAGGAAGCTGTGTAGCTTTTTCGGCGTCTGTAGCCTCAATCGTTTCATTCATCAGATTGCTCCAATCGTTGTTTAAGGTCTAATGCGTACCCCCTTGAAGTGAGCAGACCTTTTATCTCACCACAAAGTCTTTTGTATTCTTCAAAACTTTCAGCTCCACCATCAGCTAAAAAGTTCTTTAGCTGTGTGACTTTTTCATCCGTCTGTTGGATTAGTACGTCAAAAGCGTCCATTATTTAGTCCTTTTAGGTTGATTACGTTGAATCTCTTTCTGATGTTCTTGGTCTGACATCTGTTGTATGGTGTCTATAACCAATTTGACGCTTTCTCTATCTCGTGAATCTTTCCTTTCTTCTGTTGCTTTTATATTAGCTGCCCTCAATCTTTCACGTTCTATCTGCGTTTGAGCCTCAATCCGTTGTTTCTCAACTTGAAGCTGCTCCGCTTTATACTGCGCATCTGCTTGGTCTTTCTGTGTTTTGCGTTGTTGCTCAGCTTTCTTAATTTCCAACTCAGCCATTTGCATTTGAACTAACGGGTCTTGTGCTTGTTCTTGTGCTTGTTTCTGAGCTGCTTCTGCTTGGTTTTGCTGCAACAACCGCTGTGCCGCTTGTGCTAACAACGGTGACAATCTAGCTTCAACTTCTGGATCCATATTGGTCTCCTCACCATCCTCATCAACTTGTGGTGGTAAGTTAAACCCTAACTGCAACTCGATCTGTTTGCGATATTCAAATCCTAAATGCTCGTTAACATGCGCTACGCCAGCCTGCATTATTTGCTCAGCTTGTGGGTTATTCTTCATTAACTCTTGTATTTTCGGATCTTTCGCCATAGCTAAATGAACCGCCAAATGCGCTTTATGGTCTTGTGACATGAAGGCTTTTACCGGTTTAAGCATCAATATGTTTTGATTCTCTGTTACAGGATCGGTCGGTTTTTGCTCATCATCCATCGGTACAAGCTCTTGCGCGTTCTTAATGCCCAACACTTCCAACATCTGACGATGTAACAGCGGCATGTTGTACAAATCAGGAGCCGACCCCGCCAACTGAAGCACTGCTTGATACTGGATAATCTTCTGCGCCATAGTGCTAGCGTTAGGATCTGAGACCGGTATCACATCTACATTCTCGTAATCTTCGCGCTTAGCCTTGCGATCCCCCTCATCTGGGTCGTACTCGTACTCTTCAGGTGTATACGCTGCAATAATCTTCTTCAACAACCCAAGCTCTTGCTTCATCGAGTAGTGGACCCGAGCCTGTATTGCCGACATAGTCTTAAGAGTGCGCTCAAGTATTGCCAGCGTAGTGCCTACCGGCGCTTGCGCCGACATGTCACTAATCTGTAAGTCAGCCGTATTAGCGAACCGTCTGCCTTCTTCTATGATGGTACTAAGGAGTTGGTAGAGTGTCTGGCTAGGCTCTTTATAGGGTAACGGCAACAAGTTATCCCGTATGCTTCCGCTCGGCACGTCGACATCACGCCATTCCCCAGGAGCTATCGGAGTGTCGTCACCCTTGACGCGTAACCCTCTAGCCTTGAACCCACCAGGAAGATTAGACAGCGTACCTGCATCAACCAGTTGTCGTATGATCGAAGTGCCTGATTTAGCGAACGCCCCAACCAAGTGTATAAGCCCGAAGTAGTAAAACCCGAACCCAGGCACATAGCCGTAGTGCACGAAGTGTTGGCGTTTCTGACAGGTCTCGTCATCCGGCTCCCAGTTGCGGCGTATCGCCAGCACAACCCCTGAACCCTTCTCTATAGTCACCACGTATGGTAGTGCTATGCCTGTGAGGTGTTCTTTGTCGTCTTTATGCTCGTACCCCGGCAGGTCAAGCTCGACGTGCATCTCAAGTATTTTGTAGCGGTGGTCTGATGTAGCTCTAAAGCCCAGCTTCTCAGCGATCTTTTTCTCAACCTCATCCAGCACATTGTTGGGTGCGCCAATGTCCACATCTCTATAGAACCCAGACACTTGTAGCCGTGTCAGCTCGTTCTCAGTCTTGCGCATCACATGGGTCACACGTTCTGCAGATTCCAAGTCACTTGCGCCATATGGCACCACGATGTCTTCCGCTGGTACATACATAGAAACTTGTCTTTGTAAGTGCGGATCGTAGTAAACCTTTTTGAACGCATTGCCTGATAGGCCCAAGCCCCACAACATGCGCTCATGCTCAGGGCGATACTCTTTCATCACGTCCATCAACTGATGATTCATATCTTCTTGCACGCGCTCGGCTGCTTCTTTCTTATCCTGCGTTTCTTTGCCTATAACTATGGTTTTGACAGGACCCATAGCTGGGAACGTAGCCATCATAGTCTCGGCTTGGAACTTGACCAGTGCTTCGCTTAATAGTGGGTGGTACACGCCACATGCGCCTTCCCATGGTTCTGCACGTTCTTCGATTTTCATACCTAGTAGTTCTAGTCCGTCTACATAGGTTTGTATCCAATCTTTGCGGGATGACACATCATCGTCATAATCGCTTATTAAGTCACTGGCTAAAGACTGTAACTCACCATCGCCCATGTACTCAGCTAGGTTGTCATTAAACTCGTCGTCTTCTTCACCGTCTTTCTCAAACTCAATCTCCATACCGTCCACACCAATCCGTACGGCTTCTGGATCTTCTATTTCGATCTCAATATCTGGCTGCACACTTTGGGCAACCTTCAAATCGTTTTCTGTTAGTCCAAGCGGAAGCTGGTTCAATGCTTTATCAATTGCCATAAGTTACACCTCAAAGTCTGCGCATAATTGCTCAAAAGTTAAACAACTGGACTCACCTAAAAATTCAATACTTAGTATGTATCTATAGCCCGAGTTGTTCACCACCATGTGGGGTATTGTAGTATTAAATATGTAATAGGTATTAGGTTCGTACTTTAATTCTTTAAATTTACTTGTAACTCTTGGCTCCCCATCCAAAAATACACACTGGCTATCCCCATTGTCTTTAAGGTGCATATTAATACCCACACGCCTATTAGTGTCTGTATGCCAGTTATAGCAAGTGTAGGGGTCCATGCGTAGCACTCCAGCGTGAAACTTGTATTTAGTTGCCAGAACCTCGAATAACGGGTCGCTTGCTAGGATCGTAACCGGTATTAGTAAAGCCTTGAAATTGTAATAGTTGACCCAAAATTCATCCTTAGCGTGGGATATATAGTCTATTAGTTTGTCAGTTATTACTGACTTAACCCCTATTGCTTTGTACATATTTGACATATTATCCCCTAGTAGTTACTTCCGCTGCTTTATAAGCAGTGCCCGTTGTATTGTTGTTTGTATCATGCCAGTCATATCCTACAGACGTAGGTGGCACTCCATTTAACCACTTTTGTACTGACAAGAAGCACCCTCCACGTTCCCCAAAGGTACCCCCATGTGGGGTAGATGGTGTCACTCTTGAATATCTGCCTATGTCTTTTTGCTCCATCCATTGCCCATCACACATAAAGTTAATGTCCCCTCCTACAAACACTTCATAAGAATCAACATTAGGGTGTATATGAGGTTCTATTACACTATTAGGTTGTACTATAAATAACTGCACTTGGTAATTATCCTGTCTATACAACACAACCCCATTCAATTGCCCCGCAAAAGTAATAGGCTCTATGTTAGGTGTATTGATATGCCTTGTAGATAACCACCATTGTAAAAATGATGTCAAATCATCAAACGTATTGTCCATCAGTAGTAAGGCTCCACCCGTCGTTTAAAATAAGTCTGCTCTTCTTCCTCGTCCAACGCGGTGCGTATATACCCACCTTTTCTGAACCTCATCAGTGCCAGTGATACCGAGTCGGTATAGTCGTCATGCTCCGCACTAGGGAAGCTCGCAACCTCGTCTATGACCTCCTCCGCCCAGCTCCTATCCGGCGCCCAGACCCTTCCCGAAGCAAACAGATCCGCCACAGAGTTAAGCCTACTGAACTTGTCATTGCCTCTCGACGGAGTGTACTCTTGCACGGGTATCCCCATAGCTCGCATCTCGTATATTAGGGGTGCACCAGAAGCCTTCTTCTCCACGATTATCGAGTCCGGCTCCCACTCTTTATATTCTTCAATCGCACGCCGTTTCAGTGTAGGAAACTCCATCCGTTCACGAAACGCGTTCAACAGTATGATATTAGCTTGTTCTACCCCGTTATCGTCTGGTTGATAGAACACACCCCACAGTGTACATGCTGAATAATCTGAGCGATTGGTTTTTTCAAACGCCGTATCCCACGCCATAAGGGTAAATTCGCACATCGGTGGGCTTTCTTTCTCCCAAATCTTCCACCATTCCCTTTTTACTATCGCGCTTGTCTCAGATGTGGGGTTCTGCTGGTACTGAGCCATCCATTTAGCGTTAGGCAACTCTTCTTTTAGCGCCATTAGCTCGTCTTTAGACCAAAACTCAGGCCATAGCGGCTCACCAGAGTCAAATAATGCAGGAAATTCGATAACTTCCCAGTCATCACCCCCGCGCTGCGTCGCAGCCTTCAATACTTGGGCGGTTAAGTCCTTTTTAGACCACCTGGTCATGACGATCACGATAGCCCCGCCTGGTTGTAGCCGCTGACGAGGGCCAGATGTGTACCATTCGTAGGTTTTATCGTATATTTCCGGGTTCATCTCGGCCAATGCAGCCTCTTGCTCCGAGTGCGGGTCGTCAATAATGAGCAAATCCGCACCTTTACCGGTAACAGCACCGCCAACACCGATAGCGAAGTAGTCTCCGCCGTGGTTTGTAGCCCATCGCCCTGCTGCTTTAGAGTCAGCCTGCAGTGCCACTTCAGGAAATAGGTCTTTATACCGGTCGGAGTCCACCAAGTTACGCACCTTCCGACCAAAACCAACAGCCAATTCTGCCGTGTGGCTGGTTTGAATGATCTTTTTGTTGGGGTATTTACCTAAAAACCATGACGGCAGTAGGTATGATGCAAATTCTGACTTGGTATTATGAGTAACAACCCAGCCTTTACCCGCCATGAACAATCCATTTTCATTAGCTACTTCAAGACACCTTACAAAACCTTTTCGATTTGTTCTTCTAATGTCGATTGACCGGCTCCAGTTACCCTCCAAGTCACGACAACGATTAACCTTACGAGGTAGCCGCGCAGCGCCCGCCATTTTGAACATAAGCCGGTATGAGGGTTTACTAGGGGTGCCTTTATAGTATGTTTGGCGCTGGGTTATACGCGCCTTTACCCCGAGAGAGTGCACAAGGCATAACACTTGTTCCATTAAGCCAAGGTTTGTTTGGTTGAAAGTAACCTTACCTTCTCTAGTCACATCACCATCGGTGTCAATTAAACCTTGAAGCAAGGACCTACGTTGTTCTACAGATGCGCAAAGGTAGTCTTCCGGGATATGCTTATTTTTGAGCAGCTTCAAATCGCGCAGTGCAGGTATTAACCCAAGCACATTAAACTTTTGAAACTTGGGGTTATGTGTTGTCTGATACCCACATGCCTCAACTTGCGCCCGCATCTGTAACATATCTTTAAATGAACACCCCACAGAACCATCACAACTACTACCATCACCAAGCCAAACCCCCAAAACATATGGATCAATAGGCAGCGGTTTGTGTGGGTAGAGCGCAGCAGATTGAGGGGGCAGCATTGGCAAGTTACCTAATCTACGCCAACTTTCTGTCTCAAGCTTTTCTAAAATCTCGGATGTCGATAACGTTTCATAAGGTCGGCCAGACCCAAATCTAACCGTCCAAAGGTGCCCCCCATCACATTCAATAATTTGACCGTCTGAGGTTACTACTTCATATAGCTCCTCTTCATATATATCGGATTTGCCTGTTACAAGCACTGGGCTACCATCAGGCGAAAACACAAAATCACCTACAGCAACGCTCTCTATGGTCTTCCACCCCAAAACGGTTGCTATCGGGGTTTTTATTTCTAACCGGTGCCTAGGTGGCATGTTAATTATCAGGCGTTTTACTTGTCCTGACGCCACTCGCTCGAACGCCCGTGCCATCTTCTCGTGGTGTCTGCCATGGATAAACCCCGGCCATGTGTAATTAACGTACTGCATGAAGTCATCTTTAGCAAGGGCTTGGGCTTTCGCACGTCTTGCTTCTGCAATGAGCGCCCCCACCTTCTGTTGTACTGCAGGCGGTAGAGTCGGCAGCTTCTCTTGAGCCCTTCGTAGTACGTTAGGATCCATCAGGTTCCTTTATTACCACATCGTCTGGCTCTAATTCGTCTATTTCTAGTTCTTCATCTTCGTCTGTTTCTGGCTCATCTTCGTCGTCTATGTCTATATCTGAGACGCTTTTAGGCACCTCTTCATAGTCCGCGTCCTCTACGTCAACGCCGTACATCTGCAGGGTTTTAACCAAATCCTTCTCTATATCCTGCACAGACCTATGAGCCACGTTTATATCTATGCGTTCTGAGAATAGCCCTACGCTGGCTATCTTCCCTAAGTTCTCTAGGGCTTTCATTCGTTGTTTGGGATCCGGGTCCACAGACTCCATAATAAGCTTATTAGTAACATAGTTTCGCAGTCTCCTAGCCACGTCGAGCACTTCTTCGTCCCATTCGTTAAGGATAGCCTCAAGGTTAATTATTGTACCTGGGGTCACTTTTGTTGAGGGTGGGAGTTTGCCAGATGCTGCAGCGGCATGTGATGCTGCCTTATCTTCGGGGGTTATCTCCACTTCGAGTCCTTTATTAACCATATCTTGCACGGTGTTAAATAGCACGTGCGCTTTCTTCCGAAATTCAATTATCTCTTCGGGGGTGGTATCTAAGGGAAGTGGCACTCCCACTTCTGGGGTTATCACAATGGGCATGGTCGTCCGTAGCGGTTTGTGGCTCAGAAGTTGTTATTGTAATAGAGATTTTTTTATTTGTATAGGACCCAAAAAAGCAACGGGGGGTGTTTCTATATTTACATATTGAGATGTATGGCGGAAAAACAAGAGGGGGTGGGGGGTATGTTGTTGATTTTATTTGTATAGTACCAAAAAAGATAAGGGGGGTAGTTGTGTTTAATGTTTAATCTGTTTTGGTTTTGTGGGATTGTTTGTGCGGAATATTGAGTGAGTAGACGCCGGAGTCCCTTCCTGCCATTAGGGGGTATGGGGTCGCTTTTAGCGTCTAGCCGAAAGGTGTTTTTATAGCGATATGGATAGAGATATTAATAGTTATAAAAAGCTTGACTATTAAAGGTAGTTATGGTATGCTTACCTTGTACTAGATAGCTTTTAGTACGTAACAACCAACACTTGACAAGTTATTAACAGGTGATAATAAATTTAAGACAACCAAAGGAAAATATCATGACAACGTATAGTGAAGTAGTAAAAAGCGTAAAAGAAGCAGTTTCAAACGACGTGCAGAGCGTCACTAAGTGGCGCGACGCGGGTAGCGCGACCGCTTCTTTTTACGGAAACCGAGACGCCCTGCAGGGCGTCAAGGCGCAATTCATTGCAGATAGCATCATGCCTGCTTTGGACAGGAAGCATACGCAGGCTTTAAATAAAGAAACAGTCCGCAAGGGCAGCAAGGAATATGCGGCCTTTGATGATGGGCAGCGTCAAGCTTGGGAAGTTTTGAACCAAGCTAAAAAAGACGCGCGAGCAATCGCGCACACGATGTACGCGCGATTGCTATCTTACGCGTTTCCAATCAGTAAAACAGAAGAAAGCGGCGTGCCCGCTGCTACACTAGAATCAAAACTAGCAGCTGACATTGCCGCTTGGATTAAAAGGTTGGAAAAAGCGGAATCCGTTACCTTTGATCTACCGAAGGTAACAGCAAACCTTAAAGCTACTTTGGCACTGGTAACAGTCAAAAAGTAGCACATTCCCCCCTTAACCCCTGCGAGTAATCGCAGGGGTTTTTTTATGCCCTAATTCTAACCAAACGACCCCTTCCTTCGATTATCTACCCCTGACCCATATAACCCCCTTACCCACACAATTTTATCTATCGTGTCGTTATAACTTGTTACCCGATGATAGTTCTTGATGAGGGCGCACCATGCGTTATGGTTGGTGAAGCAGCCGTTTTTTGTTGACAAGTCCTAATTAATACTTTATGCTCGCGAGTACTCGCAAGCAAATCTGAAAACACCCCCGAAGCAGTCCAAAAACAAGCAGCCAGCTTGTGGATAAAAATCCATTATTGTTAAAAAACCCCCCTTATTGATGACAACGAAGCATGTAAGTTGTTGATTATAACCATTGTTCCAATTGTTCCATCGCTGGAACAAACTTTGGAACAGCCGAAACCCGCATGGATAGTGGTTTGTAGCGTTTTTTTCTATATTTGTTCCATTGTTCCATATATATATACCCCCCAAAAATTTTTATTTACCCTAAACCGAGGCTGCCGCACGGTGCATTTTCCCCCATTTCCACTTCCAAATTTTCGTAGGAGTGTATAAAAATCGACTTTTTACCCTGAAAATGACAACGAACGACCTAACCCCATGAAAACAAACAAATTTAACCCGTTCCCCCCATCTATGACAACGAACTCCCTAACCCCATGATTTCATTCATTGTTCCATCGTTCGACCCCCCACCCCAAAAAATGTATGCCAACGAACTCCCCAAACCCATGATTCCATTCATTGTTCCACCGTTTTCACCATTTTCCCCCTTTCAAATGACACATACGAATTTTTTAGCGAATAGTTCGCATGTTGTGTTTGATTTTTGGTTAAAAATAGTTCGCATGTTGT